>BNJU01001366.1_pt1 | contig 101570 bp, 124 predicted proteins | sample 8539281 | NCBI WGS metagenome assembly BNJU01 (sample SAMD00202456, study PRJDB9452) | human saliva metagenome | isolation source: human saliva | place: Japan | reverse complement strand
TTTTTTTTGCAAATGCTTTTGATTTCAAAGCAATGTTCGGTGGGTTCACGGGGTCTTGCATAATGTTTGGTGTGAAGAGGGGACTATACTCTAACGAAGCAGGTATGGGATCTGCGCCTAATGCCGCCGCTACAGCAGATGTATCTCACCCTGTAAAGCAGGGACTTGTTCAGATGCTGTCTGTATTTATCGATACGCTCCTCATCTGTTCAACAACTGCATTCCTATGCTTAATTACGGATGTAGATCCTCAGAAATACATTGCTGGAGATACAGCAAATGCTGCGGGATACGTACAAGCTGCTATTCATTCGACGCTTGGCAATTTCGGACCTATATTTATCGCTATATCGATGTTCTTCTTTGCTTTTACTACGCTAATTGGAAACTATTCATATTGCGAAGGATGCCTGGCATTTGTACTGAAGAGGAATCTCAAGAGACAGGAAGCGCTTGTATTTAGATGCATTGCTATTGTCCTAATATATGTGGGTGCTGTGTCACAGGCTGACCTCGTGTGGAATATGGCTGATATGGCACAAGGATTTATGGTAATTACTAACATGCCGGTAATTTTATTCCTAGGTGGAACTGCTGTTAGATGCTTGAATGACTACAGGAAACAGAAAAATGCTGGCCTTGATCCGCATTTTATCGCTTCGGATATCGGTATACATGACGAGACGGATTTCTGGAAATAGAAGTTTTGGTAATATCTGGAGATATCACATATTTGAATATATTAGGGGCCGCTATGTGCAGAAGCATATAGCGGTCTCTTGATGTTGTGTGGGCTAAGTGATAACATTAAAAATATTCATGAGCAGTAGTGTTGGAGGTCTAAAACATGAGAAAGGGCAAACGTGTTCTTATAACAGACGGTGTAAATGCTGGTGGCGAGATGCTAGTGAGAAGCTTTGCATCGCACGGTGCATCTACAGCTTTCTTTTACAGCAATTCATACGATAAGGCCATTGCTCTTAGCAAAGAGGTAAGTGCGCTTAATATTAGGTGTAAAATATCTAAACTTGATTCGCTGTGGTCAGCACTTGAAGTACTAAGAGGATATTTCGATGATGAGTTTGATGTGCTTGTGTTTAATATTGATATTTCTGACAATACTAGCTTCGACAATATGGATGGTGATAAATGGCGTAACATGGTGATTGCAGAGATTGATGGACTCTTCTATACGATTAGAGCTCTCAGACCGTTTCTGAATCGACGCTGTGGCAGTATTATAATAACTGCTGCAAAGAATGAGAACTCCGGGTTCGCATGCGATATACTCGAATCGTATATTAGGGGGTTGACAATATCTCTCTCTAAATCACTGAATGATGCAAATATTAACGTCAATGCAATTATATATGAGAACGTTGAGGGTGTGGGAACACATGTTGCAGATGCAACTAGGCAGCTTGCATCAAACAGCTCATCATTTATGACAGGGCAAATAATTCGACTGTAGAGTAGAAAAGGGGACTTATATGAGATTCAAGGCACATTATAATATCAGATCGTATGAAGTCGACCTACATGGTGCGCTTAAACCGATGCAGCTTATGCAGCTTCTTCAGGAATCTGGTGATAGACAGATGAGAGAAGAGGCGGTAGCATACGATGAGCTATATAACAAAGAGCATAAAGCTTTTGTGGTAAGCCGAATGAGTATTGAGGTGTTTAGACCAGTTGAAAAGTATTCCGACGTGGACGTAGAAACGTGGATTATTCCTGGTAAAGGTGCGAATTTTCCGCGCGGCTATGAAATGTATAAGGGTGGTCAGTTGGTTGCAAAGCCATCTGCAACTGGGCTCTCGTTGATACCGTTACGGGAAAGCTTATAGCTAGCAAAGATTATGATATGGGTACCTACTCTATGGATGAGGCTCCAGAACTCTCGATTCCAAGGAGGTTTAGAATCCCTAAAGAGCTAAAGTTTCAAGAAGTTGAGAGTTCTAAGGTGGCGATGTCGATGATAGACATTAATATGCATATGAATAATACTGTATATGCATCTAAGCTGTACGACAATATTGATGATGCAGAAAAGTATTTCATTACATCGATTAATCTTAGGTACGTTCACGAAGCGCCGCTGGGCAGCGAGTTTAAGGTTTATCGCAGCGATGCTGTGGATCCTGGCGAAATGGATTATAGGGCGGAAAAGCTAATATATTTTTATACAGAAGCAGATGGAATGTTAAATCTTGAGGCAGCTGTGGGACTTAAAAAAGTGACTATCTAAAATTGTATCTTTGCTCACTTGATGAATTATTAAATGAATTTATGATGGAAGACTGGACTTTGAACAGTCTTCTTTTTTTATGAAAAAAATCAGCGAAATTACTGAAAAATACATAAAAATACCAATAAAGTGTTGAATTGTGGAGAGAAGTGGTTTAAAATGGAGGAGCAAATATAAAAAAATAGAATTTGTGTGCAAAGAGGGAAGATATGTTTACCGGGACTTATGAAAATTCAATAGACAGCAAGAACCGGTTAATCATTCCGGCAAAGTACAGAAACCAGCTCGGCGGGGAGTGCGTTCTATCAAGAGGGTATGACCGCTGTATCTACATCTACACGATGGAAGATTGGGGCTGTTAGTAGAAAAATTAAAGGAACTTAGGCAGTCAGACCCAGCTATACGAGAGTTTATAAGGAAGCTATTTTCGCAGGCGAGTGAATGCAAACTGGATTCGCAGGGACGCGTGATAGTACCTGCGAACCTCAAGAGTTACGCAAGGATAGATAAAGACTTGGTAACCCTTGGTGCGATGGACAAGATAGAGGTTTGGAGCAAGGAAATCTTCAATGAAAATGAGGATGATAATCTTATGGATGACGAAGATTTCATAGCGAAATTAGCTGAGTATGGGCTTTAGGAGAGATGATGACGTTTGAACATGTGCCAGTTTTATTCAATGAAGTTATCGATTCGCTCAATATAAAGGCGAATGGGACTTATATGGACGGCACGGTCGGAGGAGCTGGTCACTCTTCAGGAATTTGCGAGAGACTCAGTGATGATGGACACCTGGTGGCGGTTGACAGAGACAGTGTTGCGCTCGAAACTGCGATGGAGAGGCTGAGTAAGTTCAGTTGTAAGAAGACGTTCATTCATGCAAATTACAGTGATGTCGACAAGATAAGAACTGAAATTGGTAAAGTTGATGGAATACTTTGGATTTAGGCGTTTCCTCTTATCAACTGGATACAGCAGAGCGAGGGTTTTCGTACATGCACGATGCCCCTATGGATATGCGTATGAATGAAGACGATATGTTCACAGCAGCGACTGTTGTAAATGAATATTCAGAAGCTGAGCTTTTTCGAATTATCAAGGAGTACGGCGAAGAGCGCTGGGCGTCACGCATAGCTAAGTTCATAGTTAAGGCGAGAGATGAAAAATATATAGAGACCACGGGACAACTGGTAGATATTATAAAGGCTGCTATTCCAGCCTCAGCAAGACGAACAGGACCTCATCCGGCAAAGAGAACATTTCAAGCGATAAGGATAGAGGTAAATGGAGAGCTAGAACATCTAAAGCTAGCGATGGAGAAGCTTCCTGAGTTGTTAGCACCTGGCGGAAGAATGTCTGTTATAACATTTCATTCACTAGAGGACAGAATAGTAAAGGATGCATTTAATAAGAGAGTGAATCCATGTACCTGTCCGCCAGAGCTACCTGTGTGTGTATGCGGTAAAGTGGCAGATGTAAGAAAGGTTACGAGAAAGCCATTAGTAGCAAGAGAACAAGAGCTGGAGTCGAATCCGAGAGCAAGAAGCGCTAAGCTAAGAGTTATTGAAAAAATTTAAGGGTATTCAGTAAGGGAGAAGAAGGAAATGCAGGTTGCGACTAACGTAGCAGGGACAATGAATGGTGGAGCTCGCGTTGAAAGAAGGAGCTATAGCAATATCAATCGTAACACAAGAGCAAAGCAGAATTCGAGGATGCTTGCTGTAGTTATTATTGCGGGGATCATGTGTCTCATGATGGTGGTTATGTCCGCATTTGCGGCAAATCTCAATCAAGAGAACAACCAGCTTCAGAAGAAAAAAACGACTATATCCAAGCAGAGGTTGATTCACTAAACACGAAGATAAACGATGCAAGCAATATTAATAAAATTGAGAAGACTGCAACTGAGAAATTCGGAATGGTACATTCTGAGTCGCAGAATTGTATAACTATTGGAGACTCAAAATCTTCTAGCAAGACAAACCTAGCATCGGCAATCAAGGATGAAGCTTATGAATAAATAGTTCATATTGATTATAATGCCACTGATCCTAAATTGGATCGGTGGCTTTTTTCAAATATATGTACAGTAAATATACAAAAAACGACTAGATATGGTATATAATGTAAATTGTAGTGTTGCGGATAATTAGAAAGTAATTAGGAGAATTTGATGGCTAAGTTCCACAATCCTTTAGATAAAAAAAGAATAAGAAGGCTTCAGGTAAAAGGCAAGGTGACCAGAACAACTACCAATACCGCTAATCGCAAGGCTGTAGGTACCGCGGTGACTGCTGAAAATAAAAGCAGACTTGGTTTTGGGTTTCTAGCAATCGTAGTATGCTTTACGATTCTTATATTTCGTCTAGCGTTTTGGCAGATTATTAAGGCTGATGATTTAAATGCAAAGGCTGCTGAAATGCAGAAGATAGATACAGAGCTTGATCCCGTAAGAGGTAATATTTATGACAGGAATAAAAAAGTTCTAGCTCAGACAGTCACAAAGTACGAACTTTACGGATATTCGCTTAACCTATACAAGAAAAAGGGTTTGGATAGTTCTGCGAAAGAGAAGAATCTACGCGATTTATCTAAGCTATCTGGCGATAGCCGTAAGGAGATGAAGAAAAAGCTTTCAGGCAAAGACAATCTAGTTTTGCTTGCAAAAGGGCTTGATCAAAGTCAAGTCAACAAGGCTCAGAAAGAGTGGGGAGATGATATTGTAGTAAAGACAAAGGTTACTAGATCATATCCTAATGGTACATTTGCATCTACACTCCTTGGGTCAGTAGACAGTAAAAATACTGGACTTAACGGTCTAGAATACCAATATAACGAGAAACTTGCCGGAATCAAAGGGCGAGTGGTTAGAACGACTGATATATATGGCAATGCACTTTCTGTAGGTAGTAGCAAATATTATTCTCCTCAGAATGGTGATAGCCTTGTGACGTCGATAGATGAAGTAATTCAGCACTATGTTGAAGACGCACTCGCTGAGGGCATGGATGACACTGGAGCAGAGTCAATTACATGCATAGTTATGGACCCGCGTACAGGAGACATACTAGCTATGGCAAGTACTCCAAGCTATGATCCTAATAACCCATACACTCCGTCAGGTGATGAAGCGAAGAAGTTTAAATCTCTCAGTACTAAGGAGAAGAGTGCGCGCCTTAGCAGAATGTGGACCAATCCAGCTGTCAGTGGGCTTTATGAGCCTGGATCGACATTTAAGCTAATAACATCTTCGTCCGCTATCGAATCTGGAACTACAACCGATTCGTCTAGATACAACTGTCCTGGATATATCAATGTGGATGGAACAAAGCTGAATTGCTGGAGTCCAGTTCCACACGGAACTCAGAATATCACTGAAGCAGTTGGAAATTCATGCAACCCTGCACTAGCTAGAGTTGCCCTTGATATGGGAAAGATTAACTTCTACAAGTACATAGATATCTTCGGATTTACTCAGAAGACGAGAGTGGATTTACCTGGAGAAGCTGACCCAATAATTAAGAATAAGAATAATGTGAGCAACGTTGACCTTGCCACAATGGGATATGGACATGGAATAGCTATTTCTCCAATCCAGCTGATGACTGCTATAAATTCACTTGGTAATGACGGGATAATGATGCAACCTAAAGTAGTAAAGGAAATCATAGGTCCTGATGGCAAGGTTAAGAAAGTAATTAAGAATAGACGTCTAAGACAGACAGTTTCTAAGTCAACTGCCGATAAGATGCGTTCTATCATGGAGTACTACGTATCGGATGGTGGCGGTACAAGCGCCTATCTGGCTGGATATAGGATCGGAGGTAAGACGGGTACTGCAAATATCGCTGAGAATTCAGGATACTCTGAACAGACCATAGCTTCGTTTATCGCTATGGCACCGATGGACGATCCACAGGTATCAATTCTCGTTATGGTAACGAGACCTAAGAAGAGTATTTACGGTGCAGCCAATGCCGGTCCTATAGTCAAGAAAATTCTCGAAAAGACACTTGTATACAAGGGTATAGAGCGTAAATATTCAAAGAGTGAGGAGAGTGCCTAGCCAAAGCAGAGATTTCTGTGCCCGATGTTAAAGGTCTTAATAGCAGTGAGGCGATAAGCAAGATTACTGCTGCAGGTCTCAAGGCTAAAAAGATGCCAGAAGGAACTGGCGATTCATTTGTTGTAATCGATCAGTATCCTAAGAAAGGCGATAAGATTGCTAAAGGCGGTACGGTATATATTTATAGTAAATAATTAAGGACTAGTTTAATGAAGAAAACAGGAATTAAATATATTCTTGAATCAATGCATGGTGCAAAGCTTATATCTGACACAGGGTCGAAAGAGATCACTAGTGTTGCTATCGATTCAAGACAGGTGAAATCAGGAACACTGTTTTTCGCTGTTATAGGTGAGAGAAATGATGGTCATGATTTCCTACCAGCAGTTAAGGAAAGCGGATGTCTTGCAGTGGTGGTATCCAATCCCGATTGGGCTAAAAAGATTTCAGAAACCGGTGATATGACGGTAATCCTAGTGAATAATACCAGAGATGCGCTCATGCAGCTTGCAAAAACAGTATATGGCAGACTGGAAGGATTTAATCAAAGTTGCCGTTACAGGCAGTGTTGGAAAGACGAGTACGAAAGATTTTTCTAGGAGCAGTTCTTTCGGCAAAGTACAAGACCGGGAAAGACGCCAGGCAATCTTAACAGCGATTATGGAGTGCCGCTAACAGTGTTTGGATTCGAAGATGATATTGAAGCTGCTGTTATCGAAATGGGAGCTGGAGAATCTGTGCACATCAGCGAACTTGCTGATATTGTTAGGCCGCAGATAGGTGTGGTAACAAATGTGGGGACTTCGCACCTAGAAGTGTTCGGAACGCGTGAGAACTTGTCGATTGAAAAGCTAGGTATCACGAAATATTTCAATGACAAAGAAACTGTTATTGTTAATTCAGATTGTGGCATGCTTACTAGACAGAAAGTCAGCAAAAATAGTGCCTTCTGACACGGAAATCCTAACAGTAGGAAGTAAAGATGACGATAATTTTATATTCCGCGATATTAAAGACGGTGGGATAGATGGCGTTAGTTGTATATTAGATGTTCAAACAGGTGATGAGGATTACGACGGAACATTCGAACTCACCATACCAGTAGTTGGGATCACATAATCTCGGTAATGCCGCACTTGCAGTCGCTGCGGGTACCAGGCTTGATATTAAACCGAAAGATGCGATTTTTGGCTTTGGCTAACACATTTTTTTCATCAGGGCGCCTTGAGATTGATAGACGTGATAATCTAACGATTATTAACGACGCATACAATGCTAGTCCGGAATCTATGAAAGCAGGTATCAAGATGCTTATGGCATCTAAAGCAGAAAGGCATGTGGCGATACTTGGTGACATGTTTGAACTTGGTGATGATTCGGTAGAACTCCATAGAAGCGTAGGGAACATACGCTGTAGGTGTTGGCCTAGAGTTACTAATAACAATTGGATCAAATGCTGAGGCGATTGCTAGTGCAGCGGAAGACGCATTTATAGGTGCTGAGCATAATATAGCTAGTAGGACGAGAGTAATCTCGTACAAAGATAAAAATGAGGCGATTAAGGACCTTAACGCAATACTTCATAAGGGTGATTTAATTTTAGTAAAGGCATCCCGCGGTATGAAGTTAGAAGAAGTTATTTCAGCTATTATTTAGCAAGGAAGAGGTAGATGAATATTTCACTTGTAGTTGTTTTTATAGTATCATTACTCATTTCGACGGTAGGGACCAAACTTCTGATTCCATTTCTTAAACAGAAGCAGTTTGGCCAATTCATTCGAGAAGAAGGACCGGAGGCACACAAAAAAAAGGCTGGGACACCAACTATGGGTGGTGTCATGATAGTTCTTGGAATTGCTGCCGGGCTTGCTACCGGGATAGTCACTAACGGAGATGCAGCTGACACCTTTGCAATAATCCTTACTATGCTTGTATTTGGTGCTATAGGGTTTCTTGATGACTTTGAGAAAATTGCCAAGAAGAATAATCTAGGACTAACAGCAAAGCAGAAGATATTGCTGCAAGTATTGCTTAGCCTTGGGATAGGGCTATACATGATACTTGGTGGCAAATGGTACGGATGTGCTAATCCCGTTTGTCAATATATATGTGAATTTCGGATTGCTTTTCATGCCTTTCGTAATTTTGACAGAAGTCGCTATGTCAAACGGAGTTAATCTGTCCGATGGACTTGATGGTCTTGCGTCTTCAGTAACGCTTGTTGTAGCAATCCTTTTTGCGGTAGTAGGGTACACTCACGATGTATATATACTAACGGTCAGTGGACTAGCTATTGCAGGCTCTCTGATTGGTTTCTTATTTTTCAATAAGTATCCAGCTAAAATATTCATGGGAGACACAGGGCTCAATGGCTCTAGGAGGTGTCCTTTCTGCGATTGCCATAGTAAGTAAAACTGAATTCTTGCTTCCTATTGCAGGAATTATATATGTAGTGGAATCTCTTTCAGTTATTATTCAGGTAGTATATTTTCGAAAGACTGGTGGAAAGAGGTTCTTTCGAATGGCACCTATTCACCACCATTTTGAACTCGGTGGTATGAAAGAATACAACGTAGTAAAACTATTTACACTCGTAACTGTATGCTCGAGTGTAATTGCATATTTCTCAGTTGCTTAGAACTGGTGAGGAGTGGATTATGAGTTATACAGTTGATGAATACAGAAGAGAAGTCTCCGATAAAAAAATCCTTGTGGTAGGTATGGGCCGCTCTGGAATGGCGGCTGTAAAAGAGCTCCATGCTCTTGGCTCGACAGTAACAGCACAGGACATCAATACAGTAGAAAAGATAGATCCTAAATTCATAACATTCCTAGATAGAGAGGGTATAGAATATTATTTTGGATCAACGCCAGAGTATATGGGCAGTTTTGACATCGTCGTGCTTAGTCCGGGAGTGAATCCTAATCTTACATTTCTTAATGATGGAAGAAACCATGGGGTAGAAGTAATTGGCGAACTAGAGATGGCATATAGACTATCTTATGGTAAGTTTGTAGCGATTACCGGAACTAATGGTAAGACGACGACTACAAGTTTGGTAGGTAAAATTTTTGAGGAGTCTGGCAGGAAGTACACTGTAGTTGGCAATATAGGTGTTGCTACTATTTCAAAGGTGCAGGATTCAACGGATGATGAATGGATGATAACCGAGGCAAGCAGCTTTCAACTTGAAACAGTTTCAAGGTTCAAGCCTGTAGTATCCGCAATACTTAACTTTACTCCGGATCACCTTAATAGACACGGTAGTATGGAAGCTTATGGCGCTTGTAAGGCTGCGATAGGAAGGAACCAGACTTCTGATGAGTACATGGTTATAAACTATGACGATAAGGCATGTCTTGCTCTTGGAGATAATACGAAGGCTAGGCTAGTACCATTTAGCAGAATAGAAGAGCTTGAATTTGGGGCATATATAGACGATGGCTATATCGTAATCAGAGATGAAAATGGAATAGTTCATCAAATCTGTAGCAAGGATGAGCTTAAAATAATCGGTAACCACAACATAGAGAATGCTCTTGCTGCAGCTGCAATTTCGTTTTTTGCTGGTATTGATGCCGCTGTCATCGCTGATGCACTTAAGAAATTCCCTGGTGTTGAACATAGAATAGAATACTGCGGTATTGTCGATGGGGTAAAGTTTTATAATGATTCAAAGGGAACGAATGTAGATGCTTCAATAATCGCGTTAAAGGCCTTAGAGAGGGATATCATCTTGATTGCAGGCGGAGATGGAAAAGCACAAGATTTTACTGAGCTCGGCGAAAACCTGCTTGGTCGTGTAAAAGCGCTTGTTTTACTAGGAAGAGATGCAAAAGAGATTGAGAAGGCAGCAAGGGCTGCTGGATTCTCAAATATCTACCATGAAAATGATATGAATGATTGTGTAAAGAGAGCGCATAAACTCTCTGAATCAGGCGACAAAGTTCTATTATCACCTGCTTGCGCAAGTTGGGATATGTACGATAATTATGAGCAACGCGGTGACCATTTTAAAAACTGTGTAAATCAACTGCTAAGATAGTAGTTAGTGTTCATTAGAGTTTGGGATAGAGGGAAGCCAAAATTGAAGAAACCAAGCAATATTAAAAAGTCAAAAAAGAATAACAATTCTAAAGTGGAAGTTTCCACTAGGACTAGCAAGCTATCATCGAGTCGTAAGTTCTTTAAAGGCGCGATGAGCAGTTTGTATACGGAAAGCGATTTCACCATACTTTTACTGGTTGCTGCGCTTACCATGTTCGGGGTGGTGATGGTATTTAGTGCAGGATATTATTCTACACTTGCGAAATCAACGGATGCATATTACTTTCTGAAGAGACAGGTTGCTTTTGCTGTTTCAGGCTTTGCTATTCTGCTTATTTTTCAAAAATAGACTATCATTCGTATTCTAAGTATTACAAGCAGATTGCGCTGTTTAGCTTATTGATGCTATTGCTTCTTTTCACACCTCTAGGAGTAACTGTAAATTTCGCGAGGAGATGGATATTTATAGGTCCAATCAGAATTACCCCGAGTGAAATATCGAAGCTGGCCATGATAATTTTTACTGCCACATACCTTGCGGAACATCCTAATAAAGCAAAACAAGGGATTACCGGAATGTCAACTATATTAGCACTTATGGTGGTTCATGCAGCTTTGATCATTAAGCAGCCAAACTTATCTACAGCAATTGTAATCGTGGCCATTATGATCGGTATTCTATTTGTAGGTGGGCTAGCTTGGAAATATATTGTCATTGCGTTTGGTAGCTTGGGTGTTGGTATGGTCTCGATTCTGCTGTTTTTTAGGCACACGCATTGGTACTCAAGACTTACCAACTGGATGGATCCATTTAAGGATGCTCAAGGAGAGGGATATCAAGTTTCACAATCCATAATTGCACTAGGAAATGGAGGATTCAAGGGGCTAGGTCTTGGGAATAGTATCTCCAAGAACCTATATCTACCAGAGCCACAGAATGACTTTATCCTAGCGATAATAGGCGAAGAACTCGGTTTCGTAGGGAATCTTTTATAATGATGATTGTATATCTTGTTCTAATATGGAGATGTATTATGGTTTCATCTAAGGCCAAGGATAAGCTAGGGCTATTCATGGCTGCAGGAATTGCTATTATGCTTGGGCTGCAGGTTATTGTAAATGTGGCTGTTGTAACCGCATCTATGCCGGCAACAGGTATTACATTGCCATTCGTTAGCTATGGCGGTACATCGTTATGGGTGTTCATGGCATCTATGGGCATAATGCTAAATATATCTAAGCAAGGAAGGGCGAAGTAGAGATGAGAGTAATTTTAACTGGGGGAATCACGGGTGGACATATTTATCCTGCACTAGCGATTGCTGATCAATTCAAGGAAATCGACAGGGATGCAGAATTCCTTTACCTCGGTTCTGATGAGGGTATGGAACGCTATATCGTACCCAAATACGGATATGACCTAAAGTATATAGACTCCAGATGGTTTGATAGAAGCAGCCCTCTTAAGCTCGCTAAGACACTTTTCAAAAATGAACGTGGAAAGAGACAGGCGATTAACGTAATGAAGCAGTTTAAGCCTGATCTTGTCGTAAGTACGGGCAGTTTTGTAAGTGTGCCGGTAGTGCTCGCAGCTAAAGCCCTTAAGATTCCCGTTTATATTCATGAGCAAAACGCTTATCCTGGCGTGGCAAACAAGCTACTTTCTAAGTATGCTAGAAGAGTGTTTCTAGGGTTTGAGGCAGCACGAAAGTACTTCCCTGGTGAGAAGGTAGTATATACAGGGAATCCGGTTAGAAACGAATTTGGAGAGCAAAACAGAGACCTTGCTCGTTCTGAACTAGGCATCGCACAGGATGATTTTGTTGTATTGATTTTTGGAGGCAGTTTAGGTGCCGAAACTATTAACGACATCGGACTTGCGATAATAAACAAATATGGAGATGATAGAAATGTAACTATCCTGTTCGGCACAGGAAAGGACTATTATGAACATGTCAATAATAGACTAAAGTTGGCGGCAAGGAAGTACCTGCAAATGTCAGATTGATGCCATATATATCTGAGATGGCAAAGATGCTGTCTGCAAGCAACGTAATCATCTGTAGATCAGGTGCACTTTCAACAGCAGAAGTAACTATGGCTGGACGAGCAGCTATATTTATTCCATCACCAAATGTAACGGGTGATCATCAATATTACAATGCGAAAGCCGTGGCTGATAACGGTGGGGTCGTACTTATCACTGAAGACGGTGATGTAGAGCTCAGGGTGCTCAATGCATTAAAAGCTCTTAGAACAGATGGCGCTCTTTTAGAGGAGATGGAAGAAGGAAGCTATAAATCAGCTCCAGTTGACGCTGCAAAAATAATTTGTGATGAGATAATTAGTGACGTAAAAAGCTGGACGAAGATAGGGGGTTTCAATGAAAAAGGATAAGAGCACTAAGCCTGAACTGAGTAAAGAAGAATACCTTAAATCGCTTTTTTTAACGGTGCTAAAGATGAACTAGAAGCATATATAGTATCTAATGATCAGTTAGCTGCTGACGAAGAACCAGAGCAGGCTGACAAGGAAGATGAAAAAAATCAGAAAATAAGAATGAAGCAGATATACAAAATGGTCTGGAAATCGATTCTGAACTAGGAACACCGAGTGTTTCTAATACCAATAATGGTACAGATACACCTGAGAACTTCGATAATGATGGAAGTGATAATAATCAATCTTTAGAGGATACTTCATTGGAAAGAGAGACATCTGACGCAGGGGCTTTCACAGAATAATGGAAACGAAAAAAACCTGACGAAAAAAAGAGTCTAATGTAAATGAAGAAATAGAGAGCCCCGGCTGATAGAAAAACAAAATCAGATATTGATGATATAGAGAAACGCCGGATGAAGCGCAAAAGAAAGCTTAAAATGCCAGGTTTTTTTACGAGAATCTTTATCATTCTAGGGGTTATAATTGCAGTTACAGCGTTTTCTTTATCAAGTTTCTTTACAGTAGATACAATTGATGTTCAAGGCAATAAATACTTCACCGATGAAGAGATTTCAAATATGGCGCATGCTAGTACAGGGCAGAACATCATTTACAAACTTAATAAAGGGAATATGCTTAATTATCTCGAAAAAAACCCATATATAGAGGAAGCCAGAGTTTATAGAAAGTTGCCGAGTACAATTGTTATAAATGTAAAAGAGAGAATTCAGATTGCTGCCCTGACTTATGGAGATCAGTTCCTGATAATAGATAATAAGGGCACGCTGCTGAGAATAACTAAAACCAAAAGCCGAAAGCTAACAATTGTCACAGGGTTTAAGGTTAAAAAGGTTAAGCTTGGAGAGCCTGTAGAGGTTAATAGCCCAGATTTATTCAAAGAACTATTATCTCTTCTTAAGTCCATGGAGGCAGGGGATGTTTACTTCACTAAAAATAAATATCACAGAGCTATTTATAACAGCAAATGTATATGATTCACTGGTTGTGAAGAGTAAATATAAGGACCTTAAAGATAATATCGATAAAGGACGACTACATAAGGTGCTCGATGAACTATTCAAACGAAATATTAAGCGCGGTACAATTACAATTTCGTCCGATGGGTATGCATCATTTACACCCGAACTCTAAAATGACAGATATTAATTATTTGTTAATCAAAAACAATAAAAAACCATGTATTTTGTGGTATGAATGCAAAAAAGAACCGTATATATAGTGCATTGTGTGATTCAATATGATATTATTAGTTAGATTTAGTCGATAATAGGAGGGGCTTTATGATGGAATTTGTTTCAGACTTCGTATCCAGCACTGATAATGCTGCGATTATCAAAGTCGTAGGTGTAGGCGGCGGCGGTTGTAACGCCATCAATAGAATGGTTGACGAGAATCTTCAAGGTGTAACCTTTATTGCGGTTAACACTGATAAGCAGGCTCTTGCAAAATGCAAAGCTGAAGTAAAAGATTCAGATAGGAGAAAAAGTTAACTGGAGGTCGTGGTGCAGGGTGCTAATCCTGAGATTGGTCAGAGAGCAGCTGAGGAGACCCTAGAGGAGATTTCAGGTTATCTGCAGGATGCAGATATGGTATTTGTAACTGCTGGCATGGGTGGTGGAACTGGCACAGGTGCTGCGCCAATTATTGCTAAAGCTGCGATGGACTGTGGCGCGCTAACAGTTGCAGTAGTTACTAAGCCATTTCTCGTTTGAAGGTAAGAAAGCGTTGGAACAGAGCGACAAAGGGTATACAGTATCTGACTAATTTTGTTGATTCTCTTGTTATCATTCCTAACGATAGACTTATAGATTCAAGCGAAAAGAATACAACGATGCTTGAGGCATTCTCAATGGCTGACGATGTACTAAGACAGGGTGTACAGGGTATTTCTGATCTTATTTCTGAATACGGAATCGTTAACGTTGACTTTGCAGATGTTAAGACGATTATGGAGGGCAGAGGAGTTGCTCACATGGGAGTTGGCATCGGTACAGGGGACAACAGAATTGAAGATGCAGTTAGAAATGCTATCGAGAGTCCTCTTCTTGAGACATCAATCGATGGAGCTAGATCCATACTTCTATATGTTTGTGGTGGATATGATATGGGTATGCAGGATATCAGCAAGATTGCTAGCAAGATTCAAGATGAGGCTGATCCTGATGCTAACATCATATTTGGAGCTACAGTCAATGAGAATATGAACGATAAAGTGTCTATTACGCTTATCGCAACTGATTTTACAAGCGGTGGGCTTTCCGCTCCAATTAATGAGACTCCTGAAGTTGCATCACCTAGTGTTCGTGGAACACGTGTTAATGTCGATGGACTTGAAGGTCAGATTGTTGACATGAGCGACTTCATGAAGGAAGACCATAAGGACAATAGCGGATCATCTGACTTTGATGTTCCTGATTTCCTTAAGTAGTGGAAACTTATAACGAATATGGCGGGAAGACTAATGAGTCGTATCGATTCATTAGTTCACCTGACAATGATAAGATACGCCTTATTAATAAACTTGGTAGAAAAAAATACCGTGATAAGCATGGTGAATTCGTTATTGAAGGAATCAACCTTGTAAGAGCGGCACTAAGTAAAGCGCAGCATATTAAAACTCGTTCTCATATCAGATGATTTTGATTACAGAGAGATTGCTGATGAGCTAGCCGAAGGCGTTGAATATCGCGATATATACCTGATTCCACGCTATCTATTTGATAAGATAAGCGATGCGGAAAATGGATCTGGGATTATTGCGGTCGTTGATAAAAATCTCCTATAGGCTGGATGCCATAGACAGTCTAAAATCTATTGGCACAAAGTAATATTCTCGTGCTAGATAGACTTCAGGATCCAGGCAATATAGGGACTATGATTAGGACTGCTGTTGCGACAGGCTATTCAATTGTTGCGACAATAAAGGGTACTGCAGATATCTTTTCGCCTAAGGTGCTTCGAGCATCAGCAGGAATGATATTCGGAATTTCTGTTGTGGAACTCGATGATGTTGATGAATTAAAGACTTTAACGACCGTGCTTGATAAGAAAATTGTAGTCACAGATCCAAGAGAAGGGTGTCCTTATTATGAGTGTAACCTTGAAAAGGATATAGCACTTATTATAGGAAATGAAGGCAATGGTATCAGTGACGAGATTATGGAATGTTCCGACGTCCGGGTGACTATACCAATGCAAGGTGAAGTTGAGTCGCTTAATGCAGCGATATGTGCTTCGATACTCATGTACGAGGCGGTAAGGGCTGCTGAGGGATAATACGGATACAACGTTTATAGCAGAATGGAGTATATTATGGAAAAAAATGCAAAGCAGACGTTACAATCTGTGGCAATGACTATGTCCTATCTGGAGATAAGAGCGAGGATAAGATTAAGGAAATTGCTAAGTACGTAGACGATGAGCTTAGACATACCAGCAAGATGCTTAATAGCAATCCAAATTACAGAAGTGCAGTTTTGACAGCTATCAACTTAGCTGAGAAACTCATGGATAATAGTGATTTGTTGCTTAAGCTGCAGACTGAGAATCATCAGCTTGATAACGATGTTAAAGCACTATATCTCACTCTGGGAGGATGCTAAGCTACAAGTATCTGATCTGAAGGATAAGATGACAACTGCATCAGATATGAATGTTCAGGAGAGTGAGAAGTATAAAGCTCTAGAGACTAAGTGTTCGGAGCTTGAAAGTGCTTACTTTGATCTCCAGATGGAGAATACTAATCTCAAGAACGAAATTAGAAACTTACAGAAGTTTCAGAGGCGAGAATGAATAAGAAGGTTTTAAATCTTCTGGAGTACAACAAAATAATAGACCTTCTTTCCGCTCAGGCTGGGTCAGAACTTGCGCGAGAGCGCATTAAAGGATTCGTGCCTATGTCCAATATGCGGATGGTTAAGGAAGCATTAACGGAAACTACGGAAGCAGTTTCCGTTATTCTATATAAAGGCAGTATTCCGGTTGGAGAAATTGGGGATATTAGAGGTCTGCTAGATATTGTACGCAAGGGCAGATCACTCTCGATGAGGGAGCTTCTTGCTATCAATCGCAGCCTAGCTGGTGCAAGGGAAGTTAAGGACTTCCTGTCTTATGATGTTCCTGAAATCTCTATGATTGGTGAGATAAATTCGCTAATTGCTCCAAATACCAAGCTGGAGAGCGAGATAAACCGCTGCATACTGTCTGAAGATGAGATGGCAGATAATGCCTCTCCTGAACTAAATAAGATTAGACGAGAAATCAGGAACAAAAATGAGAGTATACGTCGAAAAATTGATAGCTACACTAGTGCAGGAAACAACAATTCATACCTTCAGGATTCAATAGTAACTTTAAGGAATGGCAGATACGTAATACCTGTTAAGCGAGAATACAGTAGCAAGGTACCTGGTCTCATCCACGACCAGTCTAAAACAGGTGCTACGTTCTTTATTGAACCACAAGCTGTAGTAAGTCTTAATAATGAACTTAGAGAACTGGAATTAGCCGAGCAGCGAGAAATTGAGCGAATTCTACAGGTGCTATCAGACAGAGTAGGAGAGCATTATAACGAGCTCAAAAAAATAATCAAGAACTTCTAGTGAAACTGGACGTTATAAATTCAAAGGGGCGTCTTGCGGTTAAGATGGATGCGACTGCTCCAAAAACTGAATCAAGATGGGTTTCTCTATATTCGTGCGGGTAGACATCCACTGCTCGATACAGAGAAAGTGGTGCCGATTGATATAACTCTAGGGTGATGGATATGATTCACTTCTGATTACTGGACCTAATACAGGCGGTAAGACTGTAACTCTTAAGACTATTGGATTATTCATCCTTATGACAGAGTCTGGTCTACACGTTCCATGTTATGAAGAGAGCAACATTCCGATCTTCAAGGAAGTTTATGCAGAAATTGGGGATGAGCAGAGCATCGAAAAATAATCTGAGCACATTCTCCTCTCATATGCTCAATACTGCAAATATCATTGCAAATGCAGACAAAGACTCACTAGTACTACTCGACGAAGTGGGTTCTGGAACTGATCCCGCTGAGGGAGCGGCGCTTGGCGTCGCTATGCTTGAAGCCTTGAAAGAAAAAAAGGTGCACATATCGTTGCGACCACCCATTATACGGAGCTCAAGAAATATGCACTTTCTACGGATGGCGTTGAAAATGCATCGATGGAGTTCGATATGGATGCACTTGCACCGACATATAGGATTAAAGTTGGACTTCCTGGAAAGTCTAATGCATTTGAAATTTCGAGAAAACTCGGCCTTGAACCTAGTATTATCGATAGAGCGATATCTCTGATGAATGAAAGTGATATCGAGTTTGAGGGTGCGGTATCTAGAGTAGAGGAAGATCAAAAGGGAAGTTATTATAGAGCTTGAAAAAGCCCGCATCAAAGCAGCAGAAGCTGAGAAAAAACTTAAGGAAGCGGAGGAAAAGCTTGCGAAAGCAAAGGAAAGCAAACATAAGATAATTGAAGAAGCTAAGGAAGAGGCTCGTGCTATAATCAGCGATGCAAATAGGACTGTCAAGGAAGTGAGCAAGGAGCTCAGAAAGGCAGCCAAGGAGGGCAGGAATAATTCTTCGTCTGTTGTTGCAGAAAGCAAGCGTAAACTTAGGGAGAAGTCAATTGAGAATGCCGTTGCTCCACGCAAGATTAAGAATTTAAACGTTCCAAGGGCAGATGATTTGAAACCTGGAACTAGAATTAAGCTACTTAAGCTAGGTCAGAATGGTGAAGTTGAAACATCGCCAGATTCCTCCGGGAACCTAACGGTGAGAATCGGAGCACTAAAGATGGGTGCAAAGATTAAGGATGTTATGATTATCGAGAATAATAAACCTGGCACAAAAGAACGTAATCGTAGGAGCTACGCCAAGATGAATACATCAAAGGCAAAGACAATATCACCATCTATCAACGTGATAGGGAAAAGCTTAGACGATGCGGAACTTGAAGTTAGCAAGTATATAGACGATGCTTTTTTATCGGGTATAAATGAAGTGCAGATTGTGCACGGCAGAGGTGAGGGAATACTTCGTAATGGCATCAGGAATATGCTTAAAAGAAATGGCAACATCAAGTCTGTATCAGGCGCTTCATATGATCAAGGTGGAGAAGGCGTAACTGTGGTCACCTTTATAGACAAATAATGACCTTTGCTCCTTTTAATAGGTTACTAAAATGCTGATTTTGATATATAATTAATTGATTAAAGTTTTATTCTGGAGATTTTGTAAATGTTCGTCGTTAGCAGCTGCCTTATAGGCAATAATTGCAAGTATAATGGTGGTAATAACTATAACGAGGAAGTTGTTGAATTCTGCCGTACCCACGAATTTGTTTTAGTATGCCCAGAGACTTCAGGCGGGCTAAAGGCGCCGAGAATGCCAGCAGAGCAACAGTACATAAAGGCTTCTGATGGGAATTTGGAAATTCGTGTAATAGATAAGGAAGGTAACGATTTAACAGATAATTTCCACAAGGGTGCAGTTGTTTCACTAGAGTTAGCCCTTAAGCAGGCTGATGAGCTAGGTGAAGAGATAGAAGGAGCTATACTCAAGGCTAATAGCCCATCGTGCGGTAGTGACCATATCTATGATGGAACATTTACAGGAACCCTGATTTCTGGGGATGGCATCTTTGCCAATCTTCTCAAGGAGCGAGGGATACCAGTTATGAGCGAGAAGAATTTTAAAGAAAAGGTATAAAGAGGAGAAGTCCGAGTAATGATCGACTATAAGGTACAGATTGCACAAATTATTGCTAAAGCAGGAAATTGGGTTAACTGCCGAAGAAATTGCCGAAATGATTGAGGTTCCAACCGATCCTAAAAATGGTGATTTTGCATTTCCTTGCTTTAGATTAGCGAAGACGATGAGAAAAGCTCCGCAGATGATCGCTGCTGATGTTGCATCGTCAATCGAAAATGAATCTATCTTTGATAAGGTTGAACAGGTCAATGCATATGTGAATATGTTTATCTGTAAGGATGCGTTTGTGCGAAATGTCGTTTCGAAGTTGTTTCCCTTGGATGTGAATACGGTAAATCTAATGTTGGCGAAGGGAAAACGGTAATAGTAGAGTTCTCATCACCTAACATCGCTAAGCCATTCCATATCGGACACATCAGAAGCACGGTTATCGGAAATTCAATCTACAAGCTGTATGATGCCACTGGTTATGATGTTGTTAGAATCAACCACCTCGGAGACTACGGTACACAGTTTGGGAAGATGATTGTTGCTTATAGGCTTTGGGGAAGCGAGGAAGAACTAGAAAAGAATCCTATAAAATCACTTCTTAAATACTATACGAAGTTTCACGAAGAAGCTGAGAAGGACCCTAGCCTAGACGATAAGGCTAGAGAGACTTTTTGCCAAGCTAGAGAACGGTGAACCCTGAAGAGGTTGAGCTATGGAAAAAGATTTAGAGAGCTAAGCCTCGAAGAGTTTAGCAGGGTTTATAAGATGCTTGACATCGAGTTTGATTCATATGCAGGTGAGAGTTTCTATTCTGACAAGATGCCAGCAGTTCTGAAGGAGTTAAAGGATAAGAACCTTATGCACGAATCGAGAGGTGCTCAGATAGTAGACCTCGAAGATTACGATATGCCTCCAGCTGTTATCACGAAGTCTGATGGTTCGAGTCTATATGCAACTAGAGATATTGCTGCTGCTATTTATAGAAAGCAGCACTACGATTTCTACAAGAACATCTACGTAGTAGCAACACAGCAGAATCTCCACTTTAAGCAGTGGAAACAGGTCCTAGCCTTGATGGGATATTCATGGGAAAAGGATTGTATCCACGTTCCATTTGGTCTAGTAAGCCTTGAAGAAGGCACGATGTCTACTCGCAAGGGGAGAGTGGTATTCTTAGAGGATGTACTTAATAAAGCCGTTGAGAAGACTAGAGAGATAATCTCGGAGAAGAATACTAGTGGTATTGATATCGATGAAATTTCTAAAGAGGTAGGAATTGGCGCAGTTATATTCCAAGAACTGTCTAACAACAGGATTAAAGATTATGTATTTTCATGGGATAAAATTCTTAACTTTGATGGTGAGACAGGACCTTATGTTCAGTATACACATGCTAGAGCATCTAGCGTCCTAAGAAATGCATCGCAGCAGGAACTAGACAGGATTAAGAGTTGTGATATCAAAGATTTTAGCTATGTAACATCAGATAGTGCTTATGAGCTAACTAAGCTTATATATAGGGTGCCAGAGGTTGTAAGAGAAGCTGCAGCTAAGTATGAACCATCAATTCTTACGAGACATCTTATAGACATCGCACAGAGCTTTAATAGGTTCTATCATGATGAACATATTTTAGTGGATAATGAGGAAGAGAAAGTTGAAAAGCTAGCGCTAGTATATGCTACTAAAGTTACAATTGCTAACTGTTTAGCTATTTTGGGTATAAAAGCGCCAGATAAAATGTAGGGGAGACAACGATGAAGCTATTGCTCAGCACAGTCAAGACAGATTGCTTTGATTCAAAGCTAGCACTCAAGAACATGTATAATGTCGTTGGGAACGCACCGTTAGAGGTGACTCTCAAGGAATTTGAATTGAGTGAAGATGACCAGAGGATTTATGAAGAATTGCTTGATAAGAAGTACAGTATCCTGTATTTCCATGCTGATGAAATCAATGAATCCAAGATAGTGCACATTTGCGAGATGATTAAGAAGGCTATCCCAAGCTGTATTACAATTATCGGTGGCAAGGAAGTGAGTTTTGAGACTCGTGAATTCATGCTAGCACACCCAGAGGTGGACTACGTTTTCCGCGGTGAAGGCGAGAAGGTTCTGTTTGACTTCGTGCGTTCGATTATCACGTATAGTTTTAATTTTGAGAGCATAGATGGACTAGCTTATAGGGAGAATGATGAGATTCTTGTAAATAAGATTGGCGAGCCGATTCGTTATGAAGATATTCCATTTGCATATGATAAGTTTGAAGTTCAGGAAGGTGAGACGGTATATTACGAATCGTCTAGAGGTGTTCCCGATACTTGCCACTATTCTCAGTACATGCCAGGTATGTCTCTGCGTTCCTTATCACTAAACAGAATTTGTAATGAACTCAGATACTTCCTCGTCAAGAAAAGCCTGCAGAGTTGAGTTTGTGGAAAAATGGTTTAACTATGATGTTTCTAGGGCTTATAGAATTTGGGAATATCTTATTAACAATGATAATGGGTTTACGTCGTTCTCGTTCGATGTGAATGGTGATTTGCTAGATGAAGAAACGGTTGAGCTACTTAGCGAGGCGAGAGAAGGTTTATTCCACTTCAATATAGATATCGAGAGCACCAATGCAGTTGCACTAGCGGCAGCCGGGCGTAAGGAAAATATATATCAGCTTATGTATAACGTATCTAAACTTTTGCAGAACAGCAAGGTTAATGTAAGGGTTATACAGCGAGTAGGGCTACCAGGTGAGACGATAGAATTATTTGAAAGATCGTTTAACAAGATATATAACCTAGGGGCTGATGAGTTTGACATTAAAGTTCTTCGCATTAAGAAAGGGACGATGTTTAGGCAGAATGCTGATGAGTTTGGCTATGAATACAGCAGAGAATACCCTAATGAAGTCATAACTAATGATTACATTTCAGCTGCTAATATAGTTAGAATCAAGCTAGTTGCTGAAACGGTGAAACGTTTCGAGCATGGGCTTTGAAGATTCTATCAGCAAGATATTGTTCGATGCTGGCATGAAGCCATTCGCATTTTTCGATGGACTTACGTCATTCATAATGGAGAATGATCTTACATGCAAGCTAGGCAAAGAGGAGAATCTTTATAGGGTTCTTTATACGTATGCTGCAGAGATATATGATAAGAATGAGGATACGCTGAAGCTACAGGTGCTTCAAGAAGTGCTACACAGCGATATGAATAACAATGTTTCGCAAGATGTGATTAGAAGACTAGAACGTAAAGGTTGGGAAATACATGTCAAAGCAAAAAGCTAAACAAGATCGCATCGCAAAATACCTCCAGAATTTAAATGGGGGTATTTTGTTTGATGAACTATCAGATAAATACTTAAAAGAGGCAGGAGTGTTTGAAATACTTCACGGCATTCCTGTTCCTATTGCAGCTGGAGTGAGTGACGAGCTTACAACACTGACAATAGCTTTTGGTATGGCAATAGTAATCGGAGCAGATACCAACTTTAAATATAAGGATAGCTACGTAGCCTATATTAAACATATATTCGGAGAAGAAGCGAGTAAAGCGCTTATTGCAGAGGGTGCCAAGTATGGTCAATCTGAAAACTACGATGTTGCTGCGATGTTCTTTAGAGCAGTGCTAATATTTGATCCTAAGTCGCGGGATGCACTTTACCTATACGGCAGGGCTTGTAAGGATGCATATGAACAAGAAGATGAAGATGAATCTTATATTGGAAGTTTTAAAGCCGAGTCACTCGAAGTATTTGAACTTCTAACTATGATCCATCCAGACTTTGCAATGGGCTACTACTTCCTTGGTTATGGATATGCGAACATGGGACTATACACGAAGGCAAGTCTTACGTGGGAATCATTTATAGAACTGACAGCAGCCTCTGGAGATTCTGAAATTGAAGAGCTTCGTAATGAGATTTCCGAGAGATTGGAAACACTCGAAGAACCAGTGAAGATAGAGGAGGGGGTAAACTGCGTACTTAGCGGAAACTATTTAGGAGGTCTTGAGATCCTATCTAGATACAAGGATGGAAATTATCGTGATTGGTGGCCTCTATGGTACTACATGGCGGTATGTGCAGCATCTCTAGGTGAAGCAGAGTCAGCGATTGATTATTATAAGCAGGCGCTGATTTATACTCCTAGTAATACAGATATTATGGAGGAACTAGCCTCGGTTTATACTGCGATAGGAGATCAGGTAAATGCTTCTAAGTATTTAAATAAGATCGATATAGTTAAGAATAATATAGAACAAGAAAAATTTCTAAGGATTGGGAATGCAACATTTTTTTAGATATACATTAGATGGTGACCCACACCCTAAACATGAAACTGATATATGCGGGTCTTGTTATCGCAATAATTATTGCATATAGATTTAGAAAAAAATGATAAATTGCTGAAAGTATTGCTAGCTACCAATGTGCTACTTCAGATTATACTATTTATCTGGTACCTGGGGGTATAAGGAGCTTTTTATAATGGAAGGGCTGCCTTTATATCACTGCAGGATTGCTGTGCTTATGATGGCAGTGGGATATGTAGCAAAGAAACCGGTGATTTCTAGGTACTTTGCGTGGCTTGGAATAATAGGAACCATAATAGCGTTTGGCGTACCGGATCCATCTGACTATTTGTAGCTGCATCTAACTAATATTACATTCATATGCACTCATTATCTAATCGCTATGAGTTCACTTATTATTATTTCTAGGAATGAAGTAAAGCTAAATTTTTAGAGATGTAGTATTGATTACATTTATTATGAATTTAGTGATTATGATTGCAAATACGATTCTTGGAAGCAACTATAGTTACTTGATGAAATTGCCTCCAGCACTTCCTATTGAAGTCAATAAGTATATTATATTCACGATAATGACTATACTTCTAATAATTGGTGAAATGCTTCTAGATAAAAATATCTGTGGCAAAAAAACGAATAGGGTGTAAGCGACCTAAGTGCATAGTTACCTAGGGTCGCTATAAAAAGCACGATATTTACATAAAAACCGCTTGACAGCCTATTATGTGTAGTGTAAAATAAGGAAGTCGCAAATGCGGGATGATGTTCCGAGGTAGCTCAATGGCAGAGCAACCGGCTGTTAACCGGTAGGTTGTGGGTTCGAGCCCCACCCTCGGAGCCATTGAATTTGTGCCGGAATGGCGGAATTGGCAGACGCCCGGGACTTAAAATCCCGTGAGAAGTGATTCTCGTACCGGTTCGACCCCGGTTTCCGGCACCAATTATAGATATCGCGGGGTAGAGCAGTTGGTAGCTCGTCGGGCTCATAACCCGGAGGTCGCAGGTTCAAGTCCTGTCCCCGCAACCAACGAAAAGTAACGACTTTGGAGTAATCTGAAGTCGTTTTTTATTATTAAAATAATTGTTGTTTAATATCCTGTTTTCTGATAAGATAATCTGCCTTGCAGTTATAGCGTGCAAGCGAGGTAATCTTGGTATGAACAATAAAAACTATTAATAAACATTATGTCTATGGTAAGTATGAAGACAAGCTTCTTGAATTAATGGCTGAAGGAAATGCTGATTTTGTTCAAGCTGATAAACTTATAGCATTGGTGCAGATGTCAACGCAAGCGGTGACAATAACGATGAAAATATCCTTTCATATATTATTCTCGAATATAGGATGAATCATAGAAAGAACGTTGGTAAGAAGCTATATAACATTGTCGAATATTTTTTGGCAAAAGGTTTTGATGTTAATAAAAATGATGGTCAATATGGAGTGGCATGTTTAGAATCCTTAATATTTGCGACCTTTGATTCATATACTATAGATTTGGCTAAGCTTCTTCTCAATGCAGGCGCAAGATGTTTTTCTTATGATGATGAGTATAACTATGATGCACTTCAAGAAAACTTTTCTACAGAAAGTAGCTTTCAAAGGCTGTGCTGTGATGATGAGCATCTATCAAATATTTTTGAATCAGTTTACCAAATATTTGAAGCAAAAAAGATAGGAAGAGATTACCGTGGTATCGATTGGTATGGAAAAGCCGTTGGTCAGCATATATGCAAAGTGTATGTTGAAGACTCTCATTTTGATAATTTTATGTGTGATCTTTATTATAAAAAGAAAAAAGAGAGCCTTCAGTTTTCAGACACAATCTATATGGTTCTTGATAAAGGAGTTCTGATAATAGAACCAAATCTTGTGATGTGGATGGACAACATTCTGCATGATAAGACAGTCTTAGATGTTTCAGATAAGTTTAAAAAGCATTCTAGGATTCAAAATAGAAAATATTACTTTTTAAAAAAGAAATGACTTTAAAAATCGAATCAAGAGGATATCGTCAATCCTACAGTTTCATTACACTCGAAAAAGAGAGGAAGGTAGAGTTAAGACTAAAATATAATCTCGAGTAACGATTTATTTATACAAATGTGTTAGTGAAATGCATGTTGCGGCTGTTGCTGCAGCATGCATTGTTCTATCATTAGGTGAACAAAAATATAACTATTAAAATGCACAGTCCTTACAATTTAGTTTATATGGGTTATACAGTTCTATACAACTGAGTGCTGATAAGAACTGAGAGCAGGTTGATCTCTCGGTTCAATTCCGAACCTTCATTTACCAGGAGCAGATAATCGTTAATAAGATTATCAGAATCCTTTTAATAGAGTGGGCACATTTAATTTGAGTATTATCACCAGAAGATTCCGCATCTAATAGCATTTTTTTTGATATCAAGGAACTGAGAGTTTTCGTGCTTCTCGAGTGGAACTCTAATCTGATATGAGCAGTTTTCTTTGATGAATTCAGCACTAATAGATGATGCTGTTTCTGGAAAGAAATTAGCGTTTATTGCGAAATCGGTATTATCGGATAGCTTGTGCGGCGCACGGAGCTGCCTGCCCGCCACGGTCAGGCAGCCGGCGGCGAGCCTTGGTCTTGCTGTCAGCTCGCCGCCAGCAGACGGGAGCCCAGCTCCCGTCTGCGCCAGCGCCGCGTCCAAGCGGTGGTTCGAAACAATAGGCGCCATATTCGCATCAGAATCAGCGCTCGCCCCAGGCTCAGAGTTTATACAAGATCGATTACTGCCATCAGATGCTGCGTTCAAATCATAAGCGTTGCTAGCACCATAAGCGGTGCGCATATCAGACGTCACATTCGCATCATGAATTCCAGCCCCATTAAAGCCACCACACCCATTATCGCCTTCGCCGAGCACGGCGCCAAAATTGTTTCGACCGATTATATTGAACAGATGACAGAGCTGTAGGACATCCTCACGGTTATGCGTGAGGATTATCTTCTCTATTACAGAATCCTGATTAATAGCATATTCGGCAAACAGCTTGACGCTTTCTCGTCCAGATATTACATCTTTTCGGTTTGAACTGATTCCAAAGTGCTGCTCAACATTCTTTTGACTTAACGAACCAATCTGTGATTTAAGACCAGTATTCGACCTTATGAAATTATATAAATCAAATTCATACATATTTAAAACATAAGGGAGATTTTTCGTTGCAAGTCGCTGCTTCATGAATGGGAATATCAAATGAGGCACCATTATATGTGATTAAATAATCGACACTTTCATCTTTAAGAAAATTCCATAGTAGCCATAATTACACGGTCTTCCTCATATGGATTTTCAGCAAGAAATTGAGTTATGGTCACGCCTGTGCTATTAGGTATAAGACAAGCCGTCAGAATGATTTTATTTCCGCGCTGTGCTGAGAGGCCGGTTGTTTCAATATCAAATATGCATGGCTTTAGTCCGCCGTGATATAAATCGAATATTTGTCCTGAGTAAATATAAGTGTTATAAGATCTAGTAAATTTTTTCATGTCTTTATTTTTAGTTATGCCCAAAACTGGCATATAAGTGCTTATTAAGAAATATAATAATATCTAATATCTAAATCTGTCATTAATTGAAATGATATCTGCTATGTTTTATTACTATAATTCATTAGCACAAAAAAGTAAAACAGACTACAGGGGAGTAGTCTGTTTTTGTAAAAAAAGGGTATTGGGACTAGAGATTAAGAGATTGCCAGGAGACAATCTCTATAAATGATTATAGTCGCTCTTTGTACATTTTGCAATACTTAATGTGATAATAATTATACTAGTAACATAATTAATATTTTTTTAGTGAATGATTATTCGATTGATTTATGTGATGAAAAAGTGGATTTTACAGGAATAAATAAAAAAAGGGGACAACTTTCGGCTTGCAAGTTTAGCTGAATCACACCTACAAAAGCTAGCATGTCTAACTTTTAGGGTTCAAACTAAAGCGTTAAGTAGTCCTCTTATCATAAGATGCATATAAATTATTTTTTATACATTGAACAAGAAGTGAATTACATCTCCGTCCTGTACGACATAGTCCTTACCTTCGGATCTAATTAGACCTTGCTCACGGGCTTTTGCCGAGGCTGCCACCACATTCTATTAACCTGTCGTATGCAATGGTCTCAGCTCTTATAAAACCTTTCTCGAAGTCTGTATGTATCTTTCCAGCCGCCTGAGGAGCTTTTGTTCCTCTTGTAATTGTCCAAGCTCTAACCTCAGGCTCGCCTGCGGTCAGGTAAGATATTAAATTAAGCAGGGCATAGCTCGCTTTTATTAGCTTGTCTAGACCAGATTCCTCTATGCCTAGATCTTCAAGGAACATCTCCCTTTCATCATCTTCAAGAGCAGCCATTTCAGCTTCAATTTCCGCACAAATCTTTACGCAACCTGCTCCCTCAGTAGCTGCAAATTCAGAGACTTTAGCAACATACTCATTATCTTCACTTGCAACTTCATCCTCGGAAACGTTAGCGACATAGATTACTGGCTTATAGGTAAGCAGGTCCATAGATGAAATGATTTCTTTCTCTTCGTCCTCGAGCTCCATAGCGCGAGCACACTTACCTGTTTCAAGCCACGCTTTAACTCTTTCGAGCAGTGCGACCTGCTTGCCGAGAGTTTTATCGGCCTTCATGTTTTTGTTAAGTTTTACGATGGCTCTTTCCAAGACCTCTAAATCGGCAAATATGAGCTCGGTATTAATCGTATCTATGTCATCTAGTGGATCGATGTGACCATTTACGTGGACTATATTGTCATTCTCAAAGCATCTTACAACATGAACGATAGCGGAAACCTCGCGGATATGACCGAGGAATTTATTTCCAAGACCCTCACCCTTTGAAGCACCCTTAACGAGCCCAGCTATATCACAAAATTCTATAGTCGTGTAAATGGTCTTTTTTGCCTTGTAGATATCCGTCAGCACCTCCAGTCTTTTATCTGGAACAGTTACGACCCCCACATTTGGCTCAATTGTGCAGAAAGGGTAGTTGGCAGCTTCTGCTCCAGCCTTAGTGATTGCGTTAAATAATGTGCTTTCCTACGTTAGGTAGACCAACAATGCCTAGTTTCATTTTTTTACCTCTTATAAATTATTCTTAATATTATAATCGTTTCTTTTCCAAAGATATACATATAATGCGATTGAAACGATAAAGATAACTATGCTTATAACTTGAGCTTGTCTCAAGAAACCAATCATCAAGCTGTCTGTTCTTAATCCTTCTACCAGGAACCTCTCTGGCGCATACAGAAGTCCATATAGACATGCAACCTGACCCAGGGAATTTTCTATGATTAAAAAAATAGATGAGAGGATAATAAAAAAATAATAAAACACCATATCGATTCATAGAGAAAAGTAGGGTGTACCGATTTCCCGTCTATTATTATTGCCCATGGAAGGGTTGTTTCAGTGCCGTACGCTTCATTGTTGAAAAAGTTTCCCCAGCGGCCTATCGCTTGTGCTAAAGCAACGGAAGGGAGGATTAGATCAGCAACGTTTATAAAGCTGATCTTCTTATACTTACAAATAGCGTATGCTGCAATAAAACCGAAGATTAAACCACCGTGTATTGCCAGACCTCCGCCGCGAATATCAAAAATTTCAGAAGGTGAATCGCTATAGTAACTCCAGTTGAATATAACATAGTAAATTCTTGCCCCAAGTATTCCAAGTGGGAGAATTCCTAATGCTATGTCTAATACATCTTCAGAAGCTAATCCGTATATTGGTGCGCGCTTGTAACTTATATATAGCGCAAGAAGTGCGCCCGAGGCAATTAGTATGCCATACCATCTTATATCGAAGCCTGCTATTGAAATTGCAATTGGACCTGGTGATGTCACAGAAACCTCCAATACAAAGTTGATTCTTAAAAATATACTAGGATAGTATATCATAAATGAGCTAAATTAACGAGATTATCACAGAAAATGAAGATGAAGTATTGACAAGAATAATGACGTTTGGTAATATAATTTGGCGACACATTAGTGCGTATATGGCGGCGTAGCTTAGCTGGCTAGAGCGTCCGGTTCATACCCGGAAGGTCGATGGTTCGAGTCCATCCGCCGCTACCATTTGGACGCTTAGCTCAGCTGGGAGAGCATCTGCCTTACAAGCAGGGGGTCATAGGTTCGAGCCCTATAGCGTCCACCATTTTTTGGCCGGGTAGTTCAGTTGGTTAGAATGCCAGCCTGTCACGCTGGAGGTCGACGGTTCGAGCCCGTTCCCGGTCGCCAATTTTTAAAATCGATATGGTGGGTATCGTCAAGCGGTTAAGACCCAGGGTTGTGGCTCCTGTATGCGTGGGTTCGAATCCCACTACCCACCCCATTAACTCTTACATTTTAATATTGGGGTATCGCCAAGCGGTAAGGCAACGGACTCTGACTCCGTCATTCACAGGTTCGAATCCTGTTACCCCAGCCAATAATGGCGACATGGCCAAAGTGGTAAGGCAGAGGTCTGCAAAACCTTTATCCCCAGTTCGAATCTGGGTGTCGCCTCCATAACTGAAACAGCTGAACGATTAGTTTAGCTGTTTTATTTTGTTTTGACATGAACACCTCGTTGTGATTTAATTAATAGGTATAGATTTTACAAAATTCATTTAAATTAATAATTAAGTAAGGAATTGTAGACTTGAGAAACAAAAATGTAGTGCAAAATCTCGCTGATAAGAAAGTTGGTACTGGCAAGCGAGCTAAGATAATCATTGCGATTATTGCATTGATTTTTATATGTGTGGGTGCATTTGGAGGCTACAGGTACAGCAATGCGACAACATTCCCTAAGGGAGTAAAAATCGATGGTGTAGATGTATCTGGACTTAAGACTGAAGCGGCGGTAAAGAAGATTACAGATGCAAATAACTCATTTACAATAGAAGAAGAGGGACAAGAGCCTAAGAAGATAAACACATCCTTTACCTATGATATTAAATCAGCAGTTCGTGCCAAGATAGGAATATCGTCGGTTGATCCAAGGGTATTGATAGGTAAGGGTGTTAGCTATAATATTTCGCTTAAAAACGCAGGCGGAATCAAGGAATCTGCCAAGACTATAGGCGATGCGGTTCCTGATGCTCAAGGTGTTAAATACACTGAAGATGCATATATTGATTACAATAACATGAAGATTGTTCCTGAGGTCCAAGGTGACAGTGTTGATTTCACTAAGGTGGCAAAGGACATTGCTGAAAAAAAAAGCTTCTGATTATAAATTTAATAAGTATAAGATTGATCGTAAGAAACTTATATCAGAGCCTAAGGTTACTGCAGAATCGCTGAAGGATGAGTTTGAATTTGCTAAGAAGTATATTTCAAAGCCTCTTTATCTAAACACTGTTACCGGAACACCTTATGAGGTGGATCAGAACTCACTTGCAAAGGTTATCCTTTATACAAAGGAAGGACCTAAGTACAGTAAGAAGGGCGCAAAGGAAGTTGCAAAGGGAATAGCAGAAAAGTATTCGGGAAATACTTTAACTGTAAAGACTCTTGCCGGTGATAAGACGCTATATAATAGTGCACTTAAGCTCAGTGTAGATGTTGATAAAACTGCTGATTCCATTCTTGATTCTGCCAAAAATGGGAAAACTGGAACAATTGTGACAGATAGAGCAGCCTCTAGTGGAGATGGTTCTCATCTTGAGATTAATCTTGCTGCTCAAAATGTAAAATACATTAAGAATGGTAATGTGGTATTCACATCATCAGTTGTTTCTGGAGGTCCAGGACATAGACGAGAACAGGAATATTTAAGATAAACGGCAAGATGCGTAATGTCACGCTTAAAGGTCGTAACGATGACGGTTCAGACTATGAATCACCTGTAAGCTACTGGATGCCTTTCGATGGTGGAAATGGCCTTCATGATGCAACCTGGAGAGGTGCATTTGGTGGAGGTATTTATGTATCTAATGGTTCTCATGGCTGTGTTAATATGCCACCATCAATGGCTGCGCAGTTATTTGGGATTATTCCTGCAGGGACAATAGTCTATGTGTACAATTAGCAATATGAGCAGATAGCTCAATATATAAGAGTTTAAAAAAATAAATATTTAAAAAAAGCGCTAGTATCAATTAAAAAAATGATTGCTAGCGCTTTTCTGATGCGGACTTTTAAAACTTTATATTACTTATGTTCGAGAGCCTTCTTAACTCTATGCTTTCTGAGCGGTGAGTATAGAAGCCCGAGGCTGACATTATAAGCTATAAAAGCATAGACTGAATAAAATGCATGAGCATGCTTGGATTTTAGTGTTTCGCCACGAACGACACCACCACAGCTTATCGAGTTATCTCTGCTTTCGGAAGCCTTGTGAACGGCTGAAATTAAATCATCGCAGCAGTATATATCATCTGAAAAACAGAGTATAACCCATGCCAACATACTCGTAATCATGTGAATCGGATCCACCAAATATAGGTTTATGGAAATCTTTAGCCAGAATCTGAGAAAAGTCATTTGCAGTTTCAGTTTCGCAAGCGTTAAAACCTTCGATGAAATCAAATTTCTTAACAAGAGCCCTGTTTCGTTTGAGCGTTTTAAAAAGCATCGCACTTGAGCTTCTGGTGCCAAACGGATGAGCAGGACCGACTATGCCTCCGACCTGGTGTACAAGATTAATAAGCTTTTCAACCTTCATTCCACGCATCGTGAGTGCTTTTAAGTGAACGCCATCTGGCAAAAATTACGATAAAGTGTCCAGCGTCTCTCGTATCGTATTCGACACCTCTTATTACTCTAAATTTACTGTCAGGATTTTCTATTTTCCAGCGATTATATCCTCGGTAAGAATCATGATCAGTTACAAGCATCCCGTCATACCCTTTTGCAGAAAGCATTTTAACATATTCAGAGATTCTAACTTTGGCATCTATTGAACCATACTTTGTATGGCAATGCATATCGAATTTTAACAAAAACAAACTTCCCCTAAAAATTAAATTGTTTTGATTATATAACCTTTATTATGTCAAAAAAATATGTAGAAATCAAAGCAAATACAAGTATATTGCATTGTTGTAGATCACTGAATATATATTATTTATATTATTCAAATGATGCTTTGATCAGATTAGCGTCTTCGTCGATTGAATCGAGATATATAACTGGAAGGTAAGAGGCAATTTTTTTCTTGACAGGTTCTCTTGATGCTATTGCCACACCCGCGCCAGCTACATCTATATCGAACTCAGATAGGATTTCTGATACACCCTTCAGGCTTCCCCCTCCGCGCATGAAGTCATCTATGATTATAGCGCGCTTGTTTTGGGAAACTGCTCTTTTTGAGATAGACATTTTTTGTATTCTATCGTATGAGCCTGAGAAGTAATTGATACTAACGGTAGAACCCTCTGAATATTTTGCCTCGCGCCTAACAACTACCAAAGGCAAATTCATCATAAAAGCTACATCGGCGGCTAATGATATTCCTTTAGTTTCTACTGTTACGACATAATCAGCATTTAAATTTGCAAATTTGCCTGCAAAATAAGTGCCCATGCTGCGCGTTAACTGTCCGTCGAACATGATGTCTGAGGTGTATAAAAAGCTTCCTCCGAGAATCCTTGCTGGATTGGATAATTTATTTACAAGAGTCGTTTGTAGCTGTTTCAATCTATCATCTGATAACGCTGGTACATATCTTAATCCGCCGTTTGCTCCTTGGATTGTCTCAATCCTACCGATGCCCTCTGAGGCTATAATCTCTCCGGCAGTCGTAATATCTTCGCTGAGGCTAGATTTTGCAATATCGAATTTAGAGCAGAATTGATTATAAGAATACTGCTTACTTGGGTGAGAAAAGAAGCTCGGTAATTAAGCTTCCAACACGCTTATTTTTTTCTTCATAGCAAATTCCTCCAATAACATTCATTTTACTGTTATTAGACCAAAAAGTCAATTCATGTTCTTATCGTGTTTAATGTCTTTTTATTCGTTGAAATCATAAGGGGATATGCCGTATAATTATTCGAGGTATTAATTAGCTTGGAGGTAAATAAAGTGGCTGACATTTCAAAGTTCAAGAGAATTCATTGCCTGGGTATTGGCGGTGTAGGGTCTATCAGCTGTTGCAGAGATATTACAGGATAATGGTCATGTAGTTAGCGGAACAGATATAAATAGATCTGATATTACTGATCACCTGAATAGGATTGGTATTAAAGTGTTTTATGAGCACAAAGCGGAGAATGTAGATGATGTTGATGCTATAGTGTATTCAAATGCAGTATCTGATACTAATCCTGAGATTGTTCGTGCAAAGGAAAGACGAATTCCGATATATTCCCGCGCAGAAGTACTGGGAATGATTATGAGCAACTATAAGCACAGTATTGCTGTATGTGGTACACATGGAAAAACTACTGTTACATCCATGACTTCGCTCATACTTCGTGATGCAAAGTATGAACCAACAATTCTTGTCGGCGGAAATGTTGAGGAGATTAAAGGCAATGTAGAAATTGGTGGCAACAACTATTTTGTTACTGAAGCTTGTGAATACATGGATAGCTTTTTGCATCTTAATCCAACGATAGGGGTGCTTCTCAATATAGATTCAGATCACCTAGACTATTTTAAGGATATGGACCATATTGTTAAATCGTTTAAGGAATTCGTTTCTAATATTCCTAAGAGAGGCATTATTATTGCATTTGGGGAGAATCCTTTTGTAAAAGAAGCACTAAGAGGACTTACGAATGTAATAACGTATGGATACACCGACAGCAACGACTTTTATGCTGAAAATATTTCGTTTGATGATAGAGGATTTCCAGAATATGATATTTGTCATGAAGGCAAGACTCTCTGCCATCTACATTTAGGCGTACCAGGTGAACACAACGTCCTGAACTCGATGGCTGCGTATGTTACAGCTAGATATCTTGGTGTAGACGATGATGTAATCGCTGGAACACTTAAGAAATTCAAGGGAACTCACAGACGCTTTGATTTTACTGGTGTTACCAAGAAAGGTGTTAAGATAGTTGATGACTACGCTCATCATCCGACAGAAATAAAGGCAACTCTCTCAGCTGCTAGCAAGGTTAAGCATAATAAGCTAAGAGTTGTGTTTCAGCCACATACATATACTAGAACAAAGGCACTTTTTGAAGATTTTGTAGATTCGTTTGACCATGTTGACTCACTTATCATAACGGATATCTATGCAGCTAGAGAGAAGGATGTCTACGGTGTTTCATCATACCAGCTAGTGAATGCAATTAAGGCAAAGTATCCTGATAGGGAAGTTTATTATGTTCAAGATTTTGAGGACATAGTTAAGTATCTTTCTGCTAATGCAGAGAAGGATGATATTGTGATGACGATGGGTGCGGGCGATGTCTATAAGATTGGACAGATGATGCTTGAAGTATAGTGGAGGGATTACATGACTATTGAGGAATATAGGAATTGCGAAAGCGCCAGGCTTGAAGCAAATAAACGTAGGATGGAAGATGACGGAGTTAATTTCGTAGACCTCTACTCTGCGTATATAGATGAAGAGGTTGTAATTGAAAAAGGTGCTACAATTGCTCAGAATGTCACAATCTCAGGCAAATCTATAATTAGAGCAGGTGCTTACATAGGACAATCTTCAGTTCTTAAAAGATGCTGAAAGTAGGTAGCGGTTCCACTGTTGAAGCATCATATATATACGAGTAAGGTCGGAGCGAAGACTAGCGTTGGACCATTCGCTTATATCAGGCCGGGCAGTATTATCGGTGACGAATGCAAGGTCGGTGACTTTGTTGAAGTTAAGAACTCTACTATTGGAGATGGAAGTAAGTCCTCGCATCTAACGTATATAGGTGATGCAGATATAGGTAAAAATGTAAATCTCGGATGCGGAGTAGTATTCGTAAATTACGATGGTACTAAAAAGTATCGTTCCAAGATTGCTGATGATGCATTTATCGGATGTAATTCAAACCTTGTTTCTCCGGTTGAAGTGGGTGAAGGTGCGTACGTAGCGGCAGCGACTACAGTCACGGAAAATGTTCCAGAAGACGCCCTTTGCATAGGAAGATCGCGAATGACCACAAAGGAAAAATTGGGTACGTAATCGTAAAATTTTAAAGAAAGATAATAAATAAAAAAAGATTATATTTTTAAGTTCACGTATTGGAGGTAAATAATGAACAAGGTCTTTTCCGATCTAAAGCTTTTTACATGCAACGCACATCCCAGAGCTCGCAAATGAGATTGCTGAATTAATGGGAATTAAAGTTGGAAAATCAACTGTTAATAAATTCAGTGATGGTGAAATTCAGGTAAGTATTTGGGAGTCTGTAAGAGATTGTGATGTATATGTTGTACAGCCAACTTGTGCACCTGTTAATGACCATTTGATGGAGCTGCTTATCATGATTGATGCCCTCAAGAGAGCATCGGCAGGAAGGATCAACGCAGTAATTCCTTACTATGGATATGCGAGACAAGATAGAAAAGCGAAGGCAAGAGATCCAATTACAGCTAAGCTTGTGGCTAACTTTAATTCAGGCTGCCGGAGCAGATAGAGTTATCTCAATGGACCTTCACGCTAATCAGATTCAGGGTTACTTTGATATTCCGGTAGATCACCTTCTTGGATTACCGATACTTACAAAGTACTTCAAAGAAAAGAATCTGGATAATGTTGTCGTTGTATCACCTGATCACGGAAGTGTTACAAGAGCAAGGAACATGGCTGAAAGACTCGATGCACCAATTGCAATTGTAGATAAGAGACGTCCAGAGCCAAATAAGAGTGAGATTATGAATATAATCGGAGATATTGATGGCAAGAATTGTATTCTGTTAGACGATATGATTGATACCGCAGGTACTATTTGCAATGCAGCAAGTGCACTAATTGAACTAGGTGCAAAAAATGTATATGCCTGCGCAACACACGGAGTTTTGTCTGGGACCTGCAAAAGAGCGTCTTGAGAAGAGTCCTATACAGGAACTAGTTCTTTTAAATACGCTTCCGATCGATGATGAGAAGAAATTAGACAAGATGACATTTATATCTGTTGGACCAATCTTCTCGGAAGTTATTACAAGGGTTTACCAGGGTGGATCCGTAAGCACTTTATTTGATTAATTGATATAACACTGTGATTTATGGCAACGGAGGGAACTCCGTTGCCAATCTGTCTATTGGAGTAAAAGAGTATGTACATTATTGTAGGACTAGGGAATCCTGGGGATAAATACGCACAGACAAGGCATAATATGGGGTTTTAGAGCAATTGATAAGCTTGCCGATGATCTAAATGTTGATATCACCAAAGCTAAATTTAAGTCACTTATTGGAGAATGCAGAATTGGCACACAGAAAGTGCTTCTTGTTAAGCCACAGACTTATATGAATCTTAGCGGGGATGCTTTGAGAGAGGTAGCAAACTTTTACAAGGTTCCTTCGGAAAACATAATAATTATATATGATGATATTGATATTCCTCTTGGAGCTATTAGAATTCGTAAATTTGGTGGTCCAGGAACACATAACGGTATGAGATCAATTGTTAGTCAGCTCGGAACGACTGATTTCCCAAGAATTCGAACTGGCGTTGGTAGTGGCAATGGTTCGCTTGTTGATCATGTAATTGGAAAAGTTTCAAAGGATGAGAATGCAATTCTCGATGAAACAGCTGCAAAAGCAGCTAAGGCGGCAAGGGATATTATCGAGGTTGGTATCGATAAAGCCATGAATCTCAACAATACTACTAAGAAAAAGGACTAGATATGAAAATTAATATCACCGGAGTTAGCGGAAGTAGGGTTGCCTACTATGCAGCCAAGGAGATTGTTAAGAAGAAAAAGACAATGATTATCGTTTCCAGAGCGGATGTTGCGACAAGGCTCAAGGACGATATTTCTTTTTTTGTACAGGACAGAGAAATCTTTATAATGCCTGAAGAAGATGAGCTTCAGATAGTTTATGAGGCGAAAGACAGCAATGCAACTATACAGAGCTTAAAAGCTCTAGATGCGTTATGTTCAGATGAAGAAGCTGTTGTAATTGCTCCAATTTCAGCAGCTTTAAAATCTCTTCAGCCAGCAAAAAGGTTTATAGACTCAGTTATAAACCTTAAATTAGGTATGAGGATTGATCCGAAAGAATTAAAGAATGACCTAGTATCAATTGGATATACTTCGTCTCCAATAGTTGAAGCAGAGGGTGAGTTTAGCACTCGTGGAGGGATAATAGACATATTTTCACCTAACCACGCAGATCCAATAAGGGTTGAGTTTTTTGATGATGAAATAGATTCGATTAGATTCTTTGACTCGGAATCACAGATGTCACTTGAAAATATTGATTCTATCCGCATATGTCCAGCTGCAGAATTTGTGCCTACTGATCGAGAACGCCTTGATGTGCTCCCTATGATAATTGATGAATATGATAGGCGTCTTGATGAACTGACTACTCAAAGTGGTGATAAAAAACTAGCCGATGGTAGAATAGAGAGAATCGAAGATCTTAAGGGTCGCATTACTGAGATGTTCACGGAATGTACCAATGTACAAATATTTGCCAACTATCTAAAGTACTTCAATATAAAGTCCGAAAGGATATGGGATTATTTGGGATTATCACATAGTTCGAACCTAATGATATACGATCCAAAATAGAATAGAAACTGAGATTCCGGAGCACGAGGAAAAAACGATCTTAAGAAATTGTATGATAGAGATCTTATCGTCTTCACACCATTTCCGGAACCGATAAAGGAGATTGATGAATTTAATAGAGTCATAAATGTAACGAGTAGACAGATTGCGAGCTTTAACGGACAGATGGAACTATTTGGAAGGGAGATGAGAAGACTATCCAAAGAAGGATATGAAGTCCATATAGTTTCTAATGAACGCACGAGACACGAACGCATTCGTGAGTATCTAGAAGATGCCAAGATTTTCGGGCATTTCAGATATGATATTGGACTTCTCGGATCGGGAATGATGCTCGATGACGAAAAGCTTTGCTATATAACGGATGCAGATATTTTTCCTAATATAAGAAAAAACACAAAAAGAAAACTGCGTCGTAAGACTAAGAAACAAGATTTTTTAGACCTTCACGCTGGTGACTATGTTGTTCATGAAGAACATGGAATAGGCCGCTTTGAAGGAATTAAAACCTTGGAAGCTGATGGAGAAATAAAGGACTATTTAAAAATCCATTATTCAGGTACTGATGTTCTATATATCCCAACTGAACAAATGGATATTGTACAGCGATATATTGGAAGTGAAGGAAAAGCACCCAAGCTGTCCAGGTTGTCTGGTGGAGATTGGCGCAATACTAAGGCTAGAGCACGTAAGGCAATTGAGGAAATTGCTGAGGATCTTGTTAAATTATATGCTGAGCGTGAACTCCGTGGGAGGGCTACGCATTTCAGCACGATACTGTATGGCAGCATGAATTTGAGGAGAGATTTCCGTATCAGGAAACTGATGATCAGCTGCAAGCTACAGAAGAGATAAAAGCAGATATGGAAAAACCGCTACCTATGGATAGACTTCTGTGTGGAGATGTCGGTTACGGTAAGACAGAAGTGGCTGCTAGGGCAATTTTTAAGTGTCTCTCTGAGGGAAAGCAAGCGGTATTTCTTGCTCCTACAACGCTTTTGAGCCAATCAGCACTTCAATACATTAAAAGAACGTTTTGAAGATTATCCATTCAATATAGAAATGATGTCTAGGTTCGTAAATGAATCACACCAAAAGAAAGTGATTGAAGGATTATGTAAAGGTACTGTAGATTTAGTTATTGGAACTCATAGACTGCTGTCAGAGGATATAACCTATAAGGATTTGGGACTATTAGTTATAGATGAAGAACAGCGCTTTGGTGTAAAACACAAGGAGAAAGATCAAAATGGCAAGGCAGACAGTTGATGTTTTGACGCTTTCCGCAACTCCGATTCCAAGAACTTTGAACATGTCGTTAACAGGTATTAAAAATATAAGTACAATTGAGGAACCTCCTCAAGATAGATATCCCGTACAGACGTTTGTATCTGCTGAAGACGATGACCTTATAAGAAACGTAATTAGGCGTGAACTCGATAGAGGTGGACAGGTATATGTCATATATAACCGCGTAAATGGAATTAATGATGTTGCAAAACGTATAAATTCATTAGTGCCAAATGCAACAGTTGCGGTTGGTCATGGGCGTATGAACGAAACAACACTAGAAAATGTCATGCTAGATTTTGTCGAAGGTGAAGTAGATATCTTTGTAGCAACAACGATTATTGAAAATGGAATTGATATCCCAAACGCTAATACCATAATTATATTAAACGCAGACAAACTCGGACTTTCTCAGCTATATCAACTTAAAGGTAGAGTAGGAAGATCAAATCGACTTGCATATGCGTACTTGCTATATAAACCGGAAAGAGTTTTGACAGAAGTCGCTACAAAAAGACTTGCGGCTATAAGAGAGTTTACCGAGTTTGGCGCAGGTTTTAAACTTGCGATGCGTGACCTAGAGCTCAGAGGAGCGGGGAATGTCTTGGGAGAGGCTCAACACGGTAATATAGCTGGAATTGGTTATGAACTATACGTTAAGGAAATTGATAAGGCTAGTTAGAAGATTAAAAGGAGAAAAAATAACCGAAGGAAGAGAAGACATATCTATAGAAGTTGATATCCCTGCGCGTATTCCTGCTGAATATATAAAGGATGAAACGCTTAAATTGCAGGCATATAAGAAGATTGCTCAGATTGCGAATCATGAAGAGGCTGAGGAGCTTGTAGCAGAACTGATTGATCGATACGGTGATCTACCTGATGTAACAGTGGATCTTATTAGGATTTCCGAGATTAAATGCTTTGCAGCTGAGCTAGGTGTAAGATCTATATCAGAACGTGGTGGGCGTTATGTAATTGAATTTAATGAAGAGAATAATGCAGATGCATTCACACTGATTGTAGCTAAACAAAAGTATGGAGACCAGCTGGTGATAAGTAGTGGTAACAATCCTTTCCTTAGCCTACAGAAAGGTAGAGAAAAACCAGCTGTGAGAATCTTAGATTTAATGATGACGATGGCGGAGGCTAGACTCCAAGGACTTGCACAGTCAGATTAGAGTACTGAATCAACCAATCTTAATCATGGACATATTTACGTGTTATGGTATAATCGGCGTTAGTGCTGAAATACACTTTTTGTTATAGGAGATATAAATGAGTAAAATTCAACACTCTGAACATGGTGCTAAATTCGTAAAAGGAGCGGCAATCCTGTCAATTACAGGGATAATTGCCAAAAGTTTTTGAGTGCGTTCTTCAGAATTCCACTTAACAATTGGATTGGCGCTGCAGGTATGTCATACTACGGTGTAGCTTATCCTATTTATTCGTTCTTTCTTATTATAGCAACTGCGGGACTACCGGGTTGCTATTTCAAAAGATGGTATCTGAAAGGGTAGCTATTGGCGACTATATAAACGCGCACAGGGGTATATAAAGTGTCTCTTCACATCATGTTTGCTATAGGTGTGTTTGGATTTATTGTATGTTACTTTGGGAGCTGATATAATTGCTGCTCATAGTAAGAATCCTGGTGGTGCAGCTTCGTTAAGAGCTATAGCACCAGCATTATTGACCGCTCCCAATTGTTGCATCATTTCAGAGGGTTATTCTCAAGGACAGCAACAGATGATGCCTACTGGAGCATCGGAAGTTATTGAGCAGCTTATGAGAGTATTTGCGGGGCTTGGACCAGCTTATATGTTCCTTAGTTCAAGTAGAGATCTTTACAAAAGCGCTGCAGGTGCTACATTTGGTGCCTCTGCTGGTTCAATAGCTGCGCTTATACTTCTACTTGTTGTCTACATTGTGGGCGGTAAGGAACGAAAAACTCCATTTTTCAGAAATCAATTCATAAGGATGAGCCTACAAAATCTATATTCAGTCAGCTTCTTTAAGATAGCAGTTCCAATTACTATTGGATCAGCTATTTTGCCGTTCATGATGATTGTAGATTTATGGTTGGTAATGAGAAGACTACAAGCAACAGGCTGGACTCATCATCAATCAAAGCAGCTATACGGATTAATAAGTGGATTTTGTGATCCACTGATAGGATTTCCGCAAGTGTTTACTATTGCTGTGGCAGTAAGTCTTGTTCCAGCTATTTCGTCAGCATTTGTAAGGGAAGACATGGTGGGACTTCATAAAAATATACAAACGGGAATCAAAACCAGCATGATAATCAGTTTCCCCTGCATGATTGGACTGATTGCTTTAGCTAGACCTATTCTTTTCTTGCTTTATCCAGGACAACCAGAGGATTCAGCTCTTGCAGTACCTACGCTACAAGTTTTATCGTTGGGTATAGTGTGTTTATCGATACTACGTACGTTTTCTAGCGTTTTACAAGGGATAGGGAAACCTGCGATTCCTGTTGTTAACCTATCAATCGGTGTCATATGCAAATTTATAATCACATATATACTAGTGGGGATTCCAGCGTTTAACATAAATGGAGCAGCTGCAGGAAATGTTGCGGCATATGGAATAACGGCTATACTTAATTATCGTAGCTATGCATAAACTCACCGGTACAAATATTAATATAGTCGGAACATTTGTTAAGCCAGCAGTCGCGGCTCTTGTTATGGGGGCGGGGGCTCATGGATCATACGTGCTAGTATATAAGCTTTTGGGAAGCAATTCTCTTGCAACACTAGCTGCGATGATAATCGCTGTATTTATATATGTTGCCGCAGTATTCGTTACAAAGTGTTTAGGCCCTGAGGAAATTCTAATGATGCCTAAAGGAGAGAAACTTTTGAGGCTAACGAACAAATTTCACTTGACGAATAATGATAAATGATGCTTATTTTTATACTTTATAGGCTTTTTACAGACTTTAAGCAAGATAAAACAATCAATTCGTTGACTTTTCAATACTTCAACAGTATAATACGTGTAGTTAAGTTACCATAAGGAGGAAAATTATGAATAAGGCTGAATTAGTAAGCAAGGTTGCTGATAAGACTGGTTTTAAGAAGAAGGATGCAGAAGCAGCTTTGGATGCTGTACTTGGAACTATTGAAGAGTCCCTAGTTGCTGGAGACAGTGTTAGACTTATCGGTTTCGGTACATTTGAGACAAGATCAAGAAAGGCTAGAAAGGGTAGAAACCCTCAGAAGCCAGAGGCAGTTATTGATATCCCAGCTTCAAAGGCACCTGTTTTCAAGGCAGGAAAGTCGCTTAAGGATGCAGTAAATAAGTAATTGAATTATACTTAGGGAGATGGGTACTATGTGCCCATCTTTTTCTTTTGCTAAATTTAATTGGCGGAGTATACGGAAAAATAGAAGTGCGTTTATAATTAAACTGAAGTTAATCTGTGTTCTTGCCGTGCTCTCAGAAATTTTGCATGCTGATAGAAAATGAGCAATCAAAGTTATATATACGATGCGTCACATTATATTACTTAGGATAGGTATAGTTGTTACTGCTAATGGGGTATAGGTTAAATTGAAAGGATAGAAATGGATAGAAAATGGCTAGAATAGTGTTACTATGTTCACTCGTGCTTTTTGGCTCTTCTTTACCTTGGAATCTGGTTTGGGGGCATATAAGTACCTAAAGAACAAAAGAAAGTTGATGGCGTATCGCTTCTGATAGCGCTGTAAACGAATCGAAAGATACGAGTAAGATTCCTCTGAAATGAGCTAATAGTTTATTTTTCTAATGATAGCAATAGCCGTTAGTGGTGCAATTAAGTTAATGCACGGGGCAGGTTCAGGGTTTTCAATTATGGCGAGATGGATTATTGGACCGCCTGCACTAGCACTTTTTAATGCTCGAAAAAGGACGGGCAGATCGCTTATGGTTCTCGCGGCAACGGCACTTCTCTCGGTATTTCTTATGATAGCTTTTTCTATAATCGGGCTCCCGAGCAAAGCGCCGATTGTATCAATCGCTGGCATGGATATTAAGATGTCTCAGACGAAGGCTTCAGAGCTAATGGACGAAGGTTTCGATATATATGAGCGTGTGAGTGATGAAACTTGGAATGAGGATGATTATATAAATATTTCAGCTTCCCCGAGATATAGAAGATACTCACTTAACAGCAATATATTTATACCGGCAGGATACAAGCGAGCTGAATCGGGAATACTTTATTCGAAGTATTTAATAGTAAAAAACAACACAGTGGTTGGAGCAATACATTTCTTCGGCGATATGAAAAAAGACACCTTGCTAAAGGATTGTAAAGTAGTTGCCATTATGATGGATGAGGATTGTATAAAAAATGCTAGAAAACAAGGCAACAAAATCAAACTTAATGGGCTTGACTGCATCTACTTTAAAAGAACAAGACTTTAAGGAAACTTTTGGAAGTCATTTATGGTCAGTTCCGAATTATCCGACGGATGAGACAAGCCTCTACTATGGTATACAGTGGACTCCAAGGAGCGATCACTTGTTTTGGAATGAATATTATTCATATGTTAGATTCAATAAAAGCAATATGATGACAGATTTTCAAATTGTTGCAGAGATAGCTCGCAATTACGATGATAATTACGTAGGGTTTTTGATTTATGTAAAGTTTATAAAAATAGTAAAAAGTATAAACAATGTAAAATAATAAAGCGGAGGCAATGAGGTTAGATAAATTTTTAAAGAATTCTAGAATAATAAAAAGGCGTACAGTTGCAAAGGAAGCTTGTGAGCAGGGAAGAGTGGGAAGTGAACGGTAAAATTGCTAAAGCCTGGAGTTGAGCTCAAGGAAGGAGATGCAATTAAAATTACATTTGGAACAAGTGTACTAGAAGTGCGAGTGGAAAAGCTTTTAGATAACGTTAAGAAGGTTGATGCAGAATCAATGTATACTAGTTGTTTAAATAGCGTCCAAAAACCATCATGTTTAATTCTATGGTGAATGTAGCTCGCTTTGAAAGGGATCATTTAATATAAAATATATTTATTAGAAAACGTTCACTGAGTGCTCAATGCTAAATAGTTTTGAGAACGACAGATAAGTTGTAGAAAATAGTCCTTGAATCTTAGAAAAAGATGAAAAATAATAAGAAGAATAAGTTAAAAAGCGCAATTGTTCCAAATAGCATAAGTTGTGGCAGTGCTGCGAATAAACTTCAATATATTGATTTTGAGGTCGAGAAAGTCGATTTACTTTTTAGTGTCTGTAAGGTTAATTTAAGTCACAGCCACCCTGGTTGTAAATGTGTGTTATTTCATATCGTAAGAAGGAGCAAATTATATAAAGAGAACACAGACACAATATCAATTATCACTGGGTCGACATGCGCAAGTTGCTATTGATGACATCGAATTTATAGATAGGGAAGGAAGTCTCTTCTAATTTATACGTCATCATACATATACAAAACTTGCAAATTGATGATATCGCTTATCCATTGATAGGTAGGTCATTTTTAGACCCTTGTTGGCCTAATTATTAACTTCGATAAAGTAAGAAAGAAATTGACAAACACGAAATCGAATTTGAATCTGGAAGGAAGATAGAGTATAGGAAGAAACAATCACTCTAAGATTAGAAGGGCATATAAAAAATATCTATTAGGTATCCTCCATATGTAACTGTGGATTGGGAGAGCAAGCCACACGCGACAATTAACTCACTTTGGGAAGATGAAGTAAAATACAAAGGAAAAATCATTAAGTGAGTTAAATGCATTGAAAAGTCTGCGCTATTTTTAGTGTGAGTTAGAAGGAAAAAGTAAAATAGTGTAAATAAATATATAGTATCAATGTAATTGTGAAAAAGGTGAATGAAAGAACGAATGATAACAATGTCACGTAAATGATATAAACAGTTTTATTGATACACTTAAAGAAAAGAGCTAGCAGTAAATATAAGAAAGGTACAACAATACTACAAAATTGATACCACTTATTAAAATGGAAATCTTTATTATAAAAGGAAAAGGTTGCTAACCGGTGACATAGCACAGTGCAGACTTTATAATGAAAGAACTTGTTTTCAAATAGATCACGAGGAGCTGAGTCAGGGCGTGGCAAGCAAAGAAATCTGAGATGAGCGTTGACGAGTCGCTGACGAGTCTCAGAAAGCTGTCGCGAGAGAAAGCGGGCAACAAAACGCTCAAACGCAGTCAGCAGAACCATGACAACTTCATAGTGTAGGAAACCGGGTCAAGAGATCGACACGGTGAAAAACCGATCGATCTCAAGATCGTGGCAAGAGACAAACGACGTACAATATGCCGCAAGGGTCCCTCGCACACCCACACACAAACAACAAATGATCTGGAACAACGAGTCGGAGACGCGAGCAAGCGTCAATCCATTAACAGGATTTCGGACGAATCGAAGATTCTTCAGATAACATTTATTAAGAGCTCTGATCCCGCGTGATGAACGCTGCGGCGTGCCTAATATGCAAGTCGAGCGATGTTAGTGCATGAAATTCGGGGGATTATGCTAAATTTGGTCATGGCGGACGGTGAGTAACGCGCAGGCAACCTGCCCTGACAGAGGGATAGCTATTGAAACGATGAGATTAAACTCATGACACCGTGCAGGAAGCACATGCTCGTCGGTCAGCATTTATCGGTCAGGATGGGCTCATGCCTGATTAACGACAGGAGGTAACGGCTCACCAAGGTGACGATCAGTAGCCGACCTGAGAGGTGACGTCATACTGAACTGAGACATGGTCCAAACTTCGCCGGAAGGCAGAGTAGGGAATCTTGCACAATGGCGAAGCCTGATGAACGCTGCGTGGAAGGATGAAGGCCTCAAGTTGTAAACTTCTGTTCTATGGAAGAAACAAATGACGGTACCTTAGCAAGCCCTTGCCAACTACGGTGCCGTGCGCCGCGGTAATACGTAGGGGCAAGCGCGTTATCTGAATTATTGGGCGAAAGAGGTGTAGGAGTCACCTAAGGCAAGGTTTAATTTAGGAGTGTTCACCTACTTGCCTTGCGAACTGGGCTACTTGAGGCAGGAGGGGAAAGTAATTCCTAGTGAAGGGGTGAAATGTAGATATAGAGGAACACTAGTGGAAGTATTTCTGGACTGTAATTGACATCGAGGCACCGGAAAGGTGGCAGCAACAGGATTAGATACCCCAGTAGTCCACGCCGTAAACGAGGAGCACTAGGTGCTGGGGCCCGTTAGGCCTGTGCCGCAGTTAACGCAATAAGGTCGGCCTGGGAGTACGTCGCGGGTGAGTAAAATCACAAAGGAATTGACGGGGACCCGCGCCGCTAGCGGAGCATGGTTTAATTGAAGCAACGCGAAGAACCTTTACCAGATTACATCCTGCTGACAGGACTCAACTGGTCCTTTCTTCTGACAGGTAGAGACAGGTGGTGCATGGTTGTCGCCGCCCGTGTCGAGACAAGCTACAGTCCCAACGAGCTAGCAACCTTGCCGCCAGTTACCACATTTCAGGCTGAGACTGGCGAGACTGTTGAGGTCAACCTGCGGAAGTTGTGGGGGCGACGTCAAATCACTCTGCGCCCTTATGTTCCTGGGGCTACACGCGCAATGGTCGCAATGAGAGGCAATATCAGAAGTGGAGCAAATCACCAAAAACCGATCCCAGTTCGGATTGTGGTATCGTGACTCGCCCAGCTGAAGTTGGAGTTAAGCTAGTGGCACCGCAGATCAGAATGTCGCGGTGAATGCGTTCCCGGTCTTGCGCACACCGCCCGTCACACCATGGAAGTCAAGCTTTCTAAAGCCGTGGTTAATTAATCTATCGCCTAAGGCAAAACCAATGACTGGGTGTGAGTCAACACAGGTAGCTGTTCGAGAACGAGCGGCCGGATCACCTCCTTTCAAGGAGACCCAGTTCCCTGCTACTCCATGATAGCTTTATACGCTTCAGTAAAGCCCAGGGTGGCTAGAGCGCACGCCTGATAAGCGGGAGGTCGGAGGTTCGGAGTCCTCAAGCCTGTGCTCCAATTACATCACGGCATATATTGTTATATGTGAAGCAGCACTGAAAATTGAACACACCAAGTGTAACGAAGACAACAATAGACAACAAGAATCGAGATACAAGCCGACCTTCTGTGAAGGAGATTCAAATTGTAACGATTTCAAAGTTCAGACTATTTAAGTTGAGAGAAACGAATTCACCGAGAGAAAATACAGAGCGAACAAGACCTCCAGTTAACGCCACGAAGTGAGAGAACACTCTGAAAGAGGACACGTCATACAAAGAGCATCGCGGATGCTCTGGGCACTGGGAGCCGATGACAGGACGTGATAAGCCGCGATAAGTCATGGTAAGAGCACGGTATCCGATATACCCGCAGATTTCCTTGAATGAACCCACATACGTGGCATGCGTATGTATCATTAAGCTGAATACATAGTCAATGACGGGAAACTGGGGTGAACTGAAACATCTAAGTAGCAGTGAAGAGAAAGAAAAATCGATTTCCTCACATAGCGCGAGCGAAAGGGAAAGACGCCAAACCAAATTGTTTACAGTTTGGGGTTGTGGGACCACCGACATTGACGAAGTTAGCGTGAGCCTGGAATAGGGGCTGGAAAGCCTCAAGCAGAGAAGCTGCAATACTCCTGTAGACGAAGCAGAAAGCATAGGTATACTCAGAGTAGACCGACATGTAACTGTTCAGCAGAGACCACCTCCAAGCCTAAATACTACCCAGGTGAATTGATAAAGGAATAGTACCGTGAGGGAAAGGTGAAAGAACTCGAGCAAATAGAATTCGAAACCCGATGCTTACAAGCATAGGCGGCACCCAGTACTTTTTTAAACGGGCCAACGAGCGGTATGGCGAGGTTGTTACGGACAACGAGCCGCAGAGAAAATCTCGAGTCTGGTTAGGGCGAGACAGGCGCTGGTGTAGACCTGTCCGGTGACCGGTCCATGAGTAGGTAAAGTTAGCAACCGTAAAAGGTTATGGAGTGGACCGAACTGGCATTCGTTGGTAAAGGTTAGGGATGACGGTGGATAGCGGAAATTCCAATCGAACCGGATAGCTGGTCTTCGAATAGCTTTAGGGCTAAGCTCAAGGTAAAGATACACGGGCAGAGCACTGATCGTCTGCGGGCCTTTCAATGGTTACCAACAACCACAAACCCGGAATACTGTGCTTATCATACTTTGAGCCAGACTATGAGAGAAGCAAGTTCCATGGTCGGCGCGGAAAACAGCCTGGTGATCAACAGCTAAGGTCCCAAAGAGCAAGTTATGAAAAGGATGTATTTGCATAAATGAAGTAGATGTTAATAGAAGCACGCATACTAAAGAGCGCGTAATAGTCACTTGTCGGTGATCCTGCGCCGGAAGATAAACGGGGCTTCCAAATTTACCACTGAAGCTTGGAATTAGTATAACTAATTGGTAGAGGAGCATTCTATACAGGTAGAAGGAGGAAAGGTAAGCAATCTGACGCAGACAGGAAGAGAGAACATGGGCATGAGAAGCGGCGCGTGGTGAGAACTCGTCCGCCGGAAACGGCGTTTTGGAGGAAGGTTCGTCCTCCTCAGGTGGTGCCGCCGGGACCAAGCTGAGAGTTGAACGCTGTAGGCGATGGATGTCAGTTGATATTCCTGTACCACCAAGTGATTGTTTGAATGGCGGGGACATGAAGGATAGATTGAGCACGCTGGTTGAGCGTGTGTCCAAGCAGTGGGCTTGAAAGCAGGCAAAACTGCTTTCAAGGCTGAAGCCAGATGGGTGGTCGAATGACCGGTAGCACCGGATTTCACGCTGTCAAGAAAAGCCGCTAATGAGATCCAAGGTGCCCGTACCGGCAAACCGACACAGGTAGATGAGGAGAGAACTGCATGAGTGAGCGAACTATTGTTATGAACTCGGCAACAACTCCTGTAACTGGAGAAAGGGGTGCCTGCTTCTGGCAGGCCGCGAAGAGGTCCAGGCAACTGTTTACCAAAAACACAGGTCTCGCCAGTCGAAAGTTGATGATAGGCTGGACGCCTGCCCGCGCTGGAAGCAGTTAAGGGAAGTGTTAGGCAACGCCACTGAACTGGGTTAAGCCCCAGTAAACGGCGGCCGCACCATAACGGTCCTAAGGTATGAAAATCTTTGTCGGGTAAAGTTCTGACCCGCACGAAAAAGGCGTAATGATCTCGACGCTGTCTCAACAATAGGCTCGGTGAAAATTAGTACTGGTAAAGATGCCGGTTACCCGCAACAGGGCACGGAAAGACCCCGTGGAGCTTCCACTGTGGCTTGATATTGATTTTCGGCATTAGCATGTACAGGATAGGTGGAGCGTTGAGTTCAGCACGCCGAGTGTTGGAGGAGTCACCGTTGGGATACCACCCTTGTAAGTTGAAATTAACCCTAGTACCGTGATCCGCACAGGGACAGTGCCAGTGGGCAGTTTGATTGGGGCGGTCGCCTCTAAAAGAGTAACGGAGGCGCTCAGTTGTCTCTCAGCGCGGACGGAAATCGCGCGAAGTGCAAAAGGCAAGGGAGCTTGACTGCGAGACATACAGGTCGAGCAGGGACGAAAAGTCGGGCTTAGTGATCCGGTGGTTCCAGAGGAAGGGAACATCGCTCAACGGATAAAAAGCTACCCCTGGGGATAACAGAGCTTATACCCCCAAGAGTTCACATCGACGGGGGTGTTTGGCACCTCGATGTCGGCTCGTCTCATCCTGGGGCTGAAGTAGGTCCCAAGGGTTGGGCTGTTCGCCCATTAAAGAGGTACGCGAGCTGGGTTCAGAACGTCGTGAGACAGTTCGGTCCCTATCCGCTGTGGGCGTTGGAAATTTGAGAGGAGCTATCCTTAGTACGAGAGGACTCGGGATGGACATACCTCTGGTGTACCCGTGTTGTTCTGCCGAGGGCAGCCGTGGGTAGCTACGTGACGGAAGGGATAAGCTGAAAGCATCTATGCGAAGCCCACCTCAAGATAAGATTCTCGAAAAGGTAAGACCCAGAGAGACTATCATGTTGATAGGTCAGAGGTGTGAGTACGGTAACGTATTCAGCTGACTGATACTAATAGGTCGAACACTTGACCAAATGGTTTTAAGCACGAGGTGGTTATTCAATTTTGAGGGTACAGCTCTCAAAAGCGTAGAAGATGATAGAGTACATCTTACTACAAAATATGAGTAGATTGCGAAACGCGATTTACATAATCCGGTGACAATAGCAGAGGTTATTTCTGTTCCCATCCCGAACAGAAGTAAGCTTTAGCGCTGAAGATACTTTGGTGGAAGTTGCCTGGGAAATTCAGGACGTCGCCGGTTTTATAAGGCATGGTCAAGCGGTTAAGACATCGCCCTTTCACGGCGGTAACCCGGGTTCGATTCCCGGTGGGGTCACCACCAATTAAATATGCGCTTGTGGCGGAACTGGCAGACGCACCAGATTTGGGTTCTGGCGGGCGACCGTGGGGTTCGAGTCCCTCCAAGCGCACCAAATTAGATCTATAGTTTTATCTATAGGTCTTTTTATTTATATATTTATCTTTTTATTTCTGATTATTATCTATTTAATATAATTCTGAATCTATTTACTTATAGCTCTTAGTTTTTTGTTTGTATAAAGGTGTGCTGAAGGGAATTTTTTAATGATATATTTAGCTTGTAAGGATGTAGATAATCCTACCACTCCAATTTTTACTATTTCTAGAGGTGATTGATGAGATTTCGAATTTTGTTAAGTGATAAAGACTATCTTACGTCTTTTTGTTGAAATGACTAGTAAGATTGACAAAAACCTTCTTATTGACTTAAATTTTTAATGGTTTACCTCCTTGATGATGAACTGTTAATCACTGATATTAATGTTGAAACGTTATCCTCATCAGTATCCTTCTCTTTAAACATTCAGGCTGTATGTGTTCTTTCTCCCATAACAGGTGAGGAAAATCTTTTTAAAGGTCCTTTTAAACTTTTTAAAGTTTCAGCCTTTTGATGACATAATATCTAAAAATTAAGATTTGTAGTTTTAGCTATTTTCGAGGTAACAGCTATGACATCTCAAAAATCATAAAATCGCATTTATTTGATATAGATGTTTATTCTTCGATTTTATTGAACAGTTTGCGAAGCCAAATAGTCTATAAGTGCGGGATTAAATGTGCTGATTTTTCCACTCAGTATTTGTCTTCGATTAATTATTTTGAAAACAAAGGATCTACTGATTCTTATGTTTTTAAGAAACTTGTTTATTTAATTAATAAAACATCAGAGAATTCCAATTGAATCTCTTTTAGACAACTTAGGATTTTATTATTTTAAGAGCACTTTGGCTTTGAATCCTATAGCGAAAATGGATGATGCTTCTTTTGAAATGTTAATTAAGTATATATGAACATTTCTTTGATGTTATTTGTTTTGATATTGGACGTTGTCTTAATGAACGTATATTAAATTACTTCATCAGATGGATAAAGTTATTTTACTTAGCAGGAATTGTAAGCCTGACGAATCATTTTCAAGCATTATCTCAGAGTTGAGTATAAATAATGTTTCTTACATTAACCATGATTCTGATGGAACTACTTTAGAAATTACTATTAGTGAGTTGATTGATACAGTTTTTAAACTCATAATTGCACAGAATACTTTCTACTTGACATTCTAGTATTTTTATATTGATAGGAATTATTTATGAAATGGTTTCAAATTATAGTATGAAGGATGTTGTAAATAAACATTCAAGAGTTATTGAATTAATTACAAAACAATTTAAAAAGCTCATAATTTCTCATTCTGATGACACTTTAAATGAAGAACAACTTCTTGAGTTAGTTGAGAATACAGTGTTTGAAAGTAGTTATATTTCTTTAATTGATTATGATGAAATCACCGATGTAATTAGGGCGATATTTTTAAGAGTATCAAGCAAATATAGCATTTTATCAAACTATATTGAAGATTCGTGTATTAATGAAATTATGGTAAATGGATATAATCGTATTTTTGTCGAGAAGAATAAAAATTACTGAAGTAGATAATGCATTCTACTCCGATGATGAGTTAGAAGGGTTAATAAGGATGTTTGCATCTGATATTCACCGCGAGATTAATGAAGCAAATCCAATTGTTGATGCACGACTTGAGAACGGATACAGAGTAAATGGAGTATTAAAAAATGTTGCTCTAAATGGTCCAATTTTAACTATTCGGAAGTTTGCAAATGATGAAATTACACTTGATGATCTTGTGAACAATGATACTATGCCTCGAGAATGCTCTGATTTCTTAACTAAGCTTGTTGCAGCAAAATACACTATCTTTATAAGTGGTGGGACATCGTCAGGTAAAACAACTTTTTTAAACGCTTTATCATCAGCGATTAATTCAAATGAACGTGTGATTATCATTGAGGATTCTGCTGAGCTTAAGGTTAGCCAGATAAAAAATATTGTTCATATGGAATGTCGAAATGCTAATTCTGTTGGAAAAGGAATGGTAAGCATGGAAATGTTGATTAAGACTAGTCTTCGAATGCGACCAGACAGGATTATTGTTGGTGAAGTACGAGGTCGGGAGGTTATTGATATGATACAAGCTATGTCAACTGGTCATGATGGCAGTATGTCATCAGGACACGGGAATTCTATAAAAGGGATGTTAAATCGTCTTGAGACAATGTATCTCATGGATACTCAAATTCCTATTTATTCGATTAAAAGTCAAATTGCAAATGCTATAGATATTTTTGTTCATCTTCGAAGAGATAATGAAGGAAAACGGCGTCTTGTTGAAGTAGCGAGATGGTGGGATTTGATGGCGAAGAATATAATTTAAATTATATTTATTATACGGATTCTGACGGAAAAACTAATGGAAAACGGGAAATAATTTAACTAATTAGAGAAATTAATGCAAAACTTGCATGAGGAAGGTGTGTCAGTGAGTTGAGAAATGGATTTCTGGTTAATGGAGAGTCTGCAAGAAACGTTAATAAGAGTACCCCAATTAAGTCTTTGGAGCCGACGGATGATCATACTATTGATAGTGAACATCTTGTTAATTCTGAAATTAGATATGATAAATATATGGTAGATAAAAGAGAAAAACAGCTCTTATTTGCCGGTACACTTGTAGTCGGTACAGCTTTTATCTGTACTTCTGTATCACAATATCTTTTTCAGTTTAGTGCTTTTATTCTTTTATATTAAAAATTCAAGAAATATATACTGAATATATGCTAGATAGAAGGAAGCGTGCTTGCTGAACAATTTAAGGACTTTTTATTTATTTTATCTACATCAATTGGTGCAGGTAGAGGAATGCGTGATGCAATTGGTGAAGCCATACCTGGGATAGTTGGAATATATGGTGAAAATGCTATTTTATGTAAGGAGTTAAAAAATATGTATAAGCGCATGAGTATTGGTAATGAAGAAGATGTTACAGTTCTAAATGATTTTGCTAAGCGTTCTGGATCAGAAGATATAGTTGATTTTATGATTATTTATTCAACTTGCAAGACGACAGGAGCTAGTCTTGTTGATGCATTAAATAAAGCAGCTAGTGTGATTATTGATAAGATGACTATAGAGAATGAGATTAGAACTATGTCGAATAGAAAGAAGAATGAGAGCATTATTCTTTTTGTGATGCCTTTCGTTGTAGTCCTTTTTCTAAATCTATTTTCTCCTGAATATATCGCACCTCTTTATGAGAGCTATATTGGTAGAGTTATTATGACGATGGTTGTTGCTGCTGATATATTTATATATTCAGTTATGCAGAAAATTACTGATGTTGAAATATAGGAAGGTGAGATATAAGTGAAAATTAATCTTACAGATATATTTGATCATGAACTTAAGAAACATTTAGTTCAGATTTCGATTATTGCATTCATTTTCTTAGTAATTATTTTAATTAAGCCACATATGAGCGGCAAATACATAGTCGATGATAAAGGAAATGTTGTTTGTATAATGCAACGAGGAACTGAAAAAATTTTGCAGAATACAACTTGATTGCTAATGTGCAGAGAGACAACAAAAGCTTATCACAAGATGTAATTCTAAGAAAAAATGTGGATAAAAATAATGGTAAAGAGGCTCATGGTTCCTCACATGATATTGAAGCAGAAATGAGTGCAAGCCTAGGCATTGCAGTAAGCAGACTAGAGGAATCACGCAGTAAAAAGATTGTTTTGCCATCAAAGCTCGATGACGGCAGTGTTGTTACTTGGAGTAAAAGTGAAAAGTCTAATAGAGGATGGATGATGATTATCGCTCTATATGTACTAATCGGAATTGCAGTGATATTGGATAAATACGATAAACTTAGGAAAGCAGACATAGATATGCGCAAACAAATTTTGAAGGCACTTCCAAGATTCACAAACCAGCTTTTATTGATGATGAACTCTGGTGTTATTTTAAGCGATGCCTTTCATAAGATTTGTTATGGGTACTCTATGATGCAGGTTGAGCATCAAGGTGAACTAGAACGTAACATAATTGCCATGACTGAGTCAGCAGAGCTAACAAATCGGAGTATACCGTTGATGTTCTCAGAATTGGCAAAGAAGTACTCTGTAAAGGAGCTAATGCGAATATCAACTGTGTTGCGTGAGAATGAAAAAAGAGGGAGCAATATTCAGGAAAAGTTAGAACGCGAGAGTGCATTTCTTTGGGATATCAGAAAAGTTATCGCAAGGGAACAAGGGAAACTAATAGATACTAAAATGACTTATCCGCTAGGGTTACTTCTAGTTTTATTAATTGTAATAACCATGGCACCAGCAATGATGTCCATGTAGTGCTTTGTACTTTAAAGCTTAAGGAGGTGGTTGAAATGTAGGGTTAACAATTATAGAGTTGGAAGTATTTTATGTAATTAGATGTAGATCTGCAGGTGTAAATGTGTGTGTGTTGATTATTGCCTACTTAAGTGTGTGATAATATGCGTCTGCAGCGATAAAGGAGGAAAGATATGAAAAATATAAAAAAACTATTTAAATCTAAAGCAGGTATGGAGCTTGTTCAAGTAGCTATTCTAATAGCTATTGCTATTGCGCTCGGGATTATCTTCAAAACAGAGATTACGTCTTTTGTAAACAAAACATTCAAAGCACTTAATGCGAGTAAATTTTAAATAATGCGCGCGGAATTTAGTTATGTCTTTTTCTAATAAACGAGGGGAACAGATGGTAGAAGCGAGTATTGTTCTGCCAATTATAATACTTGTAATAATGCTATTAATTAGGCTGTGCACCTTTTATCTAGAATGCCTAATTACTCAAACTAATATGCATCGCAAGATGTTATCAAAATGGGACAGCACTAAATCCCCTGTGGTTAAAGCACTTAATGATTCAAGAGATATTAACTATGCTAATTTAGGTTTGGCTGAAGGGCTGATTAGAAAAACTATAGAGGTAAAAGGATTTGTAGTGTCTGAAGATAAGTTAGTGAGAGTTGGTGATACTGTTGAGACTGCTGTTCAAGAGTAAACGCGGATCGACGATTGTTATTATATCGTACGTATTCCTCGCTTTGATATCAATGATAATAATTGCAATTGGGATAGCGAGAAGCCGCACTGTTCAAAGTTGGTCAGAGGTGAGTGGAAAACTTTGGGGTAAAGCGATTCTGTCTGAATATGATAAATATTTACTACGTGATTACGGAATAATGGCATTTCAAAGCAATGATATAGATGTTGTAAAGAGGCTAAATGTATATTCAAAATATTCCTTTGAGGATAAACTTCGCGTTAGCATTGGAACACCAAGTGCAAACCTAGATCAGTACCGTATGTCAGATTTGAATACTTTTCGCAAAGTATGCGTGACTCACTTCTGTACGAAAGCGCCAGTCGGTGCTGATGGCAGTAATCGAAATGTTCGTAGTGACGTTAAAAACCTAAATGTTTCTATAGATGAATCTAAAAATGCTACTGCTGAATCTAAAGATAAAAAGTGTATACGGGAAAAAGGATAATCGGAAACAAATACGTTATAGAAACTTTGCCATCGAGAGGTGAAAAATAATTTTAACATAAAAAGGATATCTGAATGATAAGTACACAATGCTTCGGATAAGTTAAGTTCCAAAGCTCTAGGGAAAATCTCTGAAATGGCATTCATAGTTAATAAGTTCAATAGCCACCTTAAGACTTGTAGTGATAAAGAGACATTTTTGCTAATGAGTACTGAGTATATTGTTAAAGGGAATTTAGATGATAATAAAAACTTCGAGAGCTGTAAAAAGAGCATTTTTTTGATTAGAAATGCACTAAATTTAGCTGCATTATCTAAAGATCCTGAAAAGATGGAGTTAATAGCAGCCGTATCAGAGGTCATATCTCCGGGGCCAGGCGCACTAGTCATTCAAGGCATAATAATGGAAAGCTGGGCAGCTCTTGAAGCTCGCGAAGATGTGAAAGCTTTACTAGATAACAAACGAATTCCTTTTATAAAAAAGAAAGGTGAGTGGAAGGTATCGCTAGAAAGTGTGCTGGGAGATGAAAAGTTTAGTGAAAAGATAGATGAGGAATCTAGAAAAATAATGAATGAGAATTCAGAACAACTGAAGGAAATGAGTAAGACTGAAAGCTTTGTTGAGAATGTGAGTGGGCAAAACTATGAAGAATATCTCTTGCTAATGATGTTAACAACTCCCTAAGGATTCTAAGAACGTAGAATTATGGATCTAATTCAGATTAACATGAAATATCGATACTATGATGATTTTAACTTCGATGAATATAACTGTAGGGGTAAGATTCAATTTAAAAATTAATGGTAAATCATATGAAGTTAATGATTCGTACAAGTAAAGAAATCAATAATAAAAGGGGAAGTTATATCGTTGAGGCAACATTGATTCTGCCGATTTTCATGATTGCGATTATGGTTATGAGTTCTATTATATCTGCTTATAGCTGTATTGAAGATGCAAACTATATATCAGCTAATCATTTGAGAAAATCGGCAGCTGTTGCGTCAAAAGTTAACATCTTTCAATTAGTTCCTAATCAAATTCATAATGAGCTAAACTTAAACCATTCTCAAATTGATGGGTTTGCAGTAAATTCAACATCGTATAGGAAGAACGCTTTCGGAATAGATGAAGTCATATCTATAGATGCAGATTTGAGATTAAATACTAAAAATCCAATTGGGTTTAAAACAGAAGCAAAGTATAGACTTAAGACAATAACTCGTGCATATGTTGGGCGTGTGAGAGATGATACCCATATGACTGTTGATGATCTTACAGGGGAGGGTGATAGACCTGTCTTCATTTTTCCTAAACGTGGAGAGAAGTATCATAATCAAGGATGCACATATATGCACTCAAAGCTAACGTCAACTACGTTAACCTCAAGTATTAGAAAGGAATATGATCCATGTCCAGTGTGTAAGAGTAAAAGGGCGAAGGTTGGGGCTCGTGTATATTACTATCCTGTTCAAGGTGAATGCTACCATATGGCAGGTTGCAGGGTTATGGAGAGGAATTACGTGGAGGTAACAAAGAAAATTGCAGAGAGGCGCGGATATACACCGTGTTCAAAATGTGGAGGTTAGTTAAGTGGAGAAGGATATTAGGCAAAGTATTACTGACTATAAGATGCCAAGATATATATGCGAGATTTTATGCAATCATTATGCAAAAGCATTTCTGGATATGACAATTATATGCGAGAATGATACTTATATATTTTCATATGATAAAAAGAATAAGCGGCGCCTAGTATATCGTGAACTTACAGAGATCGATAAGCTGCAATTAGTGCTAACTCTCATCATGATTAATGATAATAATTGTCAGATGCTTATTGGAGCAGAGAGATATCTGATAGAACCTGAGCTATGTTTTATTCAGTTAGAAATAGGACAGACTATGATAGTATAGGTATATTGTTTTTATCCAGATACGACAATGACACCATTTAATATTAAGCTCATAAGGTTTATGGATAAAAATTGGAAACTAAAAACAAGAAGAAGGCTATTAATTGTTTTGAATTAATAAAAAGATGAGTTAGCAAAAAATGAAAATATACAGAGCAAAGAGTATTGCAGAAAAAGAATCTGAATAGATTTTTAAATAGAAAGTAGTTAGATTAAGTCTGAAGAGAAGAGGGTGCTCTAGCTTTATAGCAAAGTTAGTTACTGTGATTAATTTAATAGTATATTTATTATTTTGCTATTGGCTTTTATATTAATTTGGGAAAAATAATATAAATTTTTTTCTTATATCTTGACTTAGATACAAATAATATGGTATTTTATCAATAGTTAAAAGACTCTAACTCAAGGGTCTTTTAAAAATAATGAGTTAGATATATTTAACTATTTTGTGACTAGCCGCAAAACAGTGTGCATAAGCAATTATATCGCGAATATCATCTCAGGGGTATAGGATGTTAGAGGACAAAGTTATTCAGTTTTGTGCACCAACTCTGGCACGAATTAAAATAGGCAGCATGTTCGGTTATAACTACTGTTCACAGGAGAGACTCAAGGTTGAACTTGCGATAATTAACAATAAACTTAATCGTAAAGGTGTTGTTGTAGTAGTACTACATGACAATGGCAAAAGAGCTCTCCTATATGTATTTAGACCAGATATGTTATTTATGCGCTTATCAGAGTGCTGTGTAAGTAAGTTGATGCATGATTTCGGATATGAAAGCTGCGATGTGACAAGGGCTTTACAAAGACTTATTTATAGGATTTCGATTTATGGGAGTTTTCCTCACGAAGTGGGTATATTTTTAGGTTATCCTGTGGACGATGTCGCCGGTTTTATCAATCATTGTGGAAATAATTGTAAAGCTTGCGGGCAGTGGAAAGTTTACGGCGATGTTGAGTACGCTAAAAATCTTTTTGCAAAATACAAGCGCTGCGAAAAAATTTATATGAAGAGGTTCAAAAAAGACGGTGATATTGCAAAGTTAACCGTTTGTGCATAGCAGGGAGGATAGATTATGAGTATTGTCATAGTAGGCGGAAATGAGTGTATGGAATGTCAATATAAGGAGATTTGCAAAAAGCATGGATGCAAAGCTAAGGTATTCACTAAGGAACGTGGCAATGTAGGGAAGAAGATGGGCTGTCCAGATTTGCTAGTGATGTTTACAAATACCGTGTCACATAAGATGATGAACACCGCTGTCGCAGAGGCAAAGCGTAAAAATGTTGAGGTTGCATGGGTTCACTCAAGCAGTGCATCTGCTCTTAAGACTTTGCTAGCTCAATATGTTTAATTAAGGATAATTGTAACAATTTAATACAAATAAAATGAGGATCTGTAAATAAGAATGGATCCTTATTTTAGATTGTAGAATATAGAAGGATATAGGATTATAATGCTTATTGTGTAAAGTATTTCAAGCGTTTGAAGGCCTGCGAAATATTGACTTTGTTTATTGCTCATGTTAAACTGTTATGGTTCTTTAGGAACTATAAATGTAACTTATGTGGAGGAGATTATGCACACCGCATTAATGGTAGTTTTACTCATCACTAGTGTGATTCTGATTCTTAGCATCTTGCTTCAATCAAGCAAGAGTGATGGACTTTCCGGCTCAATTGCTGGAGGTGCAGAACAGCTTTTTGGAAAGAAGAAGAGCAATGGTTATGATGCAATACTCGCTAGAATTACGACTGTTGTATCAGCTATTTATATCATTGTAGCATTAGTCATCGTAGCAATTTTTCAACTAGTATTTATTTAAAAATACAGTAAATTAACAGATTGAGTTTATGTTGATATACAGAGGTTTGGGATTAAGCCTCTGTATATCTTTTAATATATTTTTATTTTTATTATTTAGGAATTTGAGATTATTTCTACATTTCAAGGAGGGTTTATTATGGCGATTAAGTGGATGGTTCCTCGTGCATTAATCGGTCTGCTTGTAGCTTTCGCACTTGCTTCGTGGGTAGGTAAGGCGCCGGAAGGTACTGACAGAATGAAGGAGATATCCGGTTACATCAGAGAAGGTGCATTTGCATTTCTGAAGAGAGAATATAAGACGATGGTAATCGTAATTGTTGCATTGTTCATTCTCATTGGATTTGCAATTAATTGGACATCAGCGGTTCTCTATGTTTGCGGTGCTCTGCTTTCTGTACTTGCAGGATTCTTTTGGTATGAATGTTGCACAAAGGTAACATAAGAACAGCCAATGCTGCTATGGAATCAGGTATGCCACGAGCTCTCAAAATTGCATTTAGAAGTGGTGCGGTAATGGGACTTTGTGTTGCAGGACTAGGACTTTTAGGGCTAGGTGTCGTTGTAGTTGTTCTTGATTTAGCAACTATAATGCAGTGCATTACGAGCTTTGGATTAGGAGCTTCATCGATGGCTCTGTTCGGGCGTGTAGGTGGAGGTATTTACACTAAAGCAGCCGACGTTGGTGCAGACCTTGTAGGTAAGGTAGAAGCAGGTATTCCTGAGGACGATCCAAGAAACCCCTGCTGTTATTGCGGATAATGTTGAGATAATGTAGGTGACGTTGCTGGAAATGGGATCCGACCCTATTTGAATCATACGTTGGATTCATTATTTCCGCTGTAACTCTAGCTGCCGTTGCTGCTGATGCTTCTGGTGTTACTGGAACTTTTACAGAGGCAACTGCTGCAATATTCCCGTTACTTATCTCTGCTGTTGGGATCATCGCTTCAGTAATAGGTGTAATGTGCGTAAGAGGAAGCGCAAATGTTAACCCTGCTAAATCATTAAATGTTGGAACTTATGTGAGCAGTGCAATTGTAATTATTGGCTCACTTGTATTAAGTAATAAGCTTTTAGGATCACTTACTTACGCATATGCGATTATAGCAGGACTTCTAGTTGGTGTTATTATAGGAGCTATCACAGAGGTTTATACTTCAGATTCATATAGATTTGTTAAGAAGATTGCTGAACAGTCACAGACTGGCTCGGCTACTACAATCATTAGTGGGTTTGGTGTTGGAATGAGCTCAACTTTCTGGCCAATTATCTTTATCTGTGTAGGAATTATAGTTGCGTACAACTTTGCAGGACTATACGGCATTGCTCTAGCTGCTGTAGGCATGTTATCTACAACAGGTATGACAGTTGCAGTAGATGCTTATGGACCAGTTTCTGACAATGCTGGTGGTATTGCTGAAATGTCAGAGCTACCTGAAAGCGTAAGAGAGATAACTGATACTCTCGATTCTGTTGGTAATACAACGGCTGCTATTGGTAAAGGATTCGCCATTGGATCAGCTGCTCTTACAGCACTTTGCATTATTTGCATCATTTGCTGTTTCGGCAAAAATTAAACCAGATTAGTTTACTTTGACCCACTGGTAATTGTCGGTCTTTTCATCGGAGCCATGCTTCCGTTCTTGTTCTCAGCTATGACCATGAATTCGGTTGGAAAAGCTGCTAATGAGATGATTGAAGAGGTAAGACGTCAGTTCCGTGAGAATAAGGGCATTATGGAAGGTAATGCAAAGCCAGACTATGCTAGATGTTCACATCTCAACAGGTGCTGCTCTTCATGAGATGATTGCCCCTGGTCTACTAGCTATCGTTGCACCTTTGCTGATTGGTTTGTTGCTTGGGAAACAGAAGCTCTCCGTGGAATGCTTGCTGGTTCACTTGCATCAGGAGTTCTTTTAGCAATCATGATGGCTAACGCAGTGGTGCATGGGACAACGCAAAGAAATATGTTGAGAGTGGAGCATATGGCGGAAAGGGAAGTGAGACTCATAAGGCTACAGTTGTTGGTGATACTGTTAGTGACCCATTCAAGGATACATCTGGTCCATCAATCAATATACTTATTAGCTTATGACTATCGTTCTCGCCTCGTATTTTGCACCTGTGTTCGTTCATTTTAGCGAATTCTCTTTAAGAAATAATAAGTATCGATATTAAATGCAAGGACATGTACTCATGTACATGTCCTTTTATAATGAAAATACTTAATTTTGTACGAAATGAGGTTTTCAGTCTTGTTGAATAAAATAACAAAAAATGATAAAATATTTGGGTATATTTTTAAGATAGCATGCTTACAAGGAGGGCTTAAGTTATGCATAGTAGATTAGAAGAAATACGTGAAAATGGGCTTTTGCGTATTGCAAATGCTGAAAGTGTTGAAGCTTTACAAGATGTTCGTAGAGAGCTTACAGGAAAAAAAGGGGCGTTAACTGACGTACTCAAGAACCTTGGGAAGCTTGAACCAGAGATGAGAAAATCAGTTGGAATGAAGGCAAATGAAATTAAAAATTTCTTTGCAGAAAAGATTAGTGAGAGAGAAGAAGAACTCGTCGCATCAAAATCTGCTGTAGATGAGAAGATAGATCTTACTTTACCTGGCACACCTATAAAGAGCGGTGCGCTTCATCCAATCACTCAGATGTGCTACGATCTTAACGATGCCTTTCTCCTTGGGCTTTGAGATATTTAGCGAGAATGACATTAGTAGTGAGAAGTATGCTTTTGACAACTTGAATTTCCCTGCAGATCACCCGGCAAGACAGATGATGGATACATACTGGATTGAGGGTACGGAGAACAAGAACGGAACAGATAGACTTTGTCTTAGACCTCATCTAACCGGTGCTTCAGTTAGACGCTTGCTTGAGGTTGGCGCACCAACTAGATTTGTTTACCCTGGTCGTGTATATCGAAATGAAAATACAGATGCTAGACATGAAAGGGCTTTTTTTCAGTATGAGGCTCTGATTGTTGATAGGACTTATCTTTTTCATCAGGAAAGGTAATGATAGAAACTATTCTTGAAAAGGTTTTTGGAAGAAAGATAAACGTACGTATGCGCGAAGGCTTCTTCCCTTTTACTGAGCCTGGATACGAAATTGATATGGAATGCCTCGTATGCGGTGGCAAGGGCTGTAGAGTGTGTAATCAGAATGGATGGATTGAGGTTATGCCGGGTGGTGTTATTCATCCAAATGTTCTTAGGTCTGCTAACCTCGACCCTGATGTATGGACTGGTTTCTACACCAATATTGGTCTAGATAGACTTGTTATGATGCGCTACGGAGTAGATGATGTTAGACTTTTCCATAGTGCTGACCTTAGATTCTTAGAGCAGTTCAAGTAGGAGGGCATTATGAAAGTATCACTAAATTGGGTAAAAAAATAAATATATAGACATACCTGCGGAATTGACGAATTCTCAGATTGCATACGATTTAACTATGAGAACTGTAGAGGTTGAGGATGTTGTTGATACTGCTGAAAAGTTCCATGACATTGTCGTTGGAAAGATTACTACAGTTAATGCTCACCCAAATGCAGACAAACTCAGAGTTTGTATGGTAGATATAGGTGAAGCCGAGGATGTACAGATTGTATGTGGCGGTTCAAATTTGTATGAGGGTGAAAAGGTTGTTGTATCTAAGCCCGGTGCTGAGGTTTATTGGCATGGTGAAAGTGATCTTATGAAGATCAAAGAGACGAAGATGCGAGGAGTAGCTTCGTATGGCATGATCTGTGGAGCAGAGGAGGTTTATCTTGAAGACCTATATCCTGCTGATGATCCGACTGTAATTGTTGACCTCGGAGATATTGATGCAACACCTGGTCAGAATATAGCAGACGTTATCGGTATGAATGACACTGTTCTAGAGATTGATAATAAATCGCTTACCAATAGACCTGATTTATGGGGGCACTATGGGATTGCAAGGGAACTAGCTGCAATCTACAAACTCCCGTTAAAGCCTCTTGACGAATTTGTTGTACCGGCAGGACTACGTGAATACGAGGTCGAATAGACTGTACTGAAAAATGCTATAGATATGCTTGCCTGGAGATTAGGAACTTATCTGTAAAAGATTCGCCTCTATGGATGAAAACCGCTATTATAAACGGTGGTATGAGACCAATCAATGCGATTGTTGATATAACTAACTACATAATGCTCAGCGTCGGACAGCCAACACATGCATTTGATAGAACTCACGTTACGGGTGAGAAGATTATCGTACGAAACGCTAATGTAGATGAGAAACTGGAACTTCTCGATGGAGAAAATATTGATCTTACTCCTGAAGACCTGGTAATTTGTGATGTTGAAGGACCTATTGCGCTCGCAGGAATCAGGGGTGGCAAGAAGGATTCTATACTTGATGATACAGTTGATGTTGTGCTTGAAGTGGCCAATTTTACAGCAGGGGCTATCAGAAATACAGGAAAACGTTTTGATGAGAAGACAGATGCTTCAATTAGGTATGAGAAAGGAATCGATACACAGAGGGTCTATCAGGGACTCGCTCTTGGGGTTAAGCTATTTAAGGAAATATTCCCTGAGGCTGAATTCACTGCCTTTAAAGATGTAAATCCAGTAGAAACCAAGAGGGCTGAAGTTGATGTGACGAAAGCTTTCCTTGATACTAGACTTGGAAAAGTCCTGGATGATAGTGAAATCTCAGATACTTTGAGACGCTTAGGCTTTGATGTTGAATTCAAAAATGGCGTATTTCATACCGTGGCGCCTACATGGCGTTCAACAGGCGATATCTCAATGAGAGATGATGTACTTGGTGAGATTGCAAGGTTGGTTGGTTACGAAAATTTTGAAGTAAAGCCACTACCTGTTAATTTTGAAAATGCAGTTCATCAAATTGAAATGGATCTGAACAGGCATCTCAGAGAGCATCTAGCCTTTAGATGTGGTTTCAACGAGATATTTACTTATCCTTGGATTGATGAGAAGTATATCAAAGCTGCAAAGATTGATATGGCAAAGGGCGTTAGACTAGCGACACCTCCAGCTCCAGAGCTAGCAACTTTGAGACAGTCGTTAGTACCTGGTGCGCTTGAAGCTATCGTAAAGAACCTTAGATACTACGATGAATTTAAGATTTTCGAAGTTGCTGAAGTATTTGAAAAGGGTGAATTCCACCCGTCATCAGAGGATGAAACTCTACCAATTCACAAGCTTATGCTCACAGGTGCAGTGGTTGGTAAGGATGCAAAATCTCTATTCTTTGATGCGAAGGGTGTTGTGGAATCACTGCCAAGATATTGTCATATGGATGGATATCAGTTTAAGCAAGTTGAGAAACCATCATGGGCTGATTCGGAAGTATACCTTAATATCCTAAATGATGATAAAGAGGTTGTTGGTTCGCTTGGTCTAGTTTCAGTTGCTACACTTCTGATGCAGGTGTAAAGAAAGCTAGTGCTGCTGTATTTGAGCTAGATGTTAAGAAGCTGGTTCCATTTACATCAAGAACTAATGAATTTGAACATTTGCCACAATTCCCGCTTGTAGAGGAAGATTTATCGCTTTTAGCAGATGAAGATGTCAAATGGGAAGATATATATGAAGCAATCAAATATATGGCTAAGGAGGTTAGCTTCATAGAAGAATACAGAGGAGCGCAAATCCCAGAAGGCAAGAAGTCCATCATGATTCGTATTAAGCTTGGAAATGATGATAGTACTATGACTGCTAAGCAGATTGAGAAGAAGACTAAGAATATCTTAAATGTACTTGCCAAGAAGACTGGCGTTACTCTCAGAGAAGAGTAATCGGGTGATGATTACGAACTAGACATGCGGTTTATATTAAAAAGGTCACTGCTTCGCTGCAGTGACCTTTTATCATAAATAATTGATTTATATTTATTGCTGGAAAAGTATTGGCCGAACTCATATATTTGTAACATTAATATGTGTTTAGGTTAGAAGTATCATCTAAAACTAGTCTGCAGAACGTACCAAGAGAACCTTGCCACGATGTACAGAAATATGAGCCTGCTTAAGAATAATCTCATTTGAAATACAAAGTGTCGATGCTCGAGATATTGAGGCGTTATCGAGGTTATATTTAGCCCCGGTGATTGAAACACCATCAGCGGCTGAATCTAATGATACAAGCGAAAAGAATCTGTATGTAGATACGGGTGCGAGAATCGTGGAACTGCATGTTTCACCATCAAGTAGCTGCATAGAATTTTTTCCATCCATGAATTCGAGATGATCGAGTTTTCCAAGATATTTTTCAAGTAGACCTACATTACCAAGCGTATGATCTAGCCTGCCGCCTATTCCACCATATACTGTTATATCCCGAATACCCAGTTCGATTGCGTGATTGATAGCAGCTTCAGTATCAGTGAGATCCTTTTCAGAAGGTAGTGTGATATAAAGGCAATCAAGACGGTTGCTATTAATGGTGGAATCGAAATCCCCGATTACGCAGTCTGGCCTTATGCCATATGTCTTCGCTATATCTACACCGCCATCTGCACAAATAATGTAGTCGCTAATACTTGAGATAGCATTTAAATGTGATATATCTATCTTTTCAACAAATGATAGGATAATTAAAGCTGTATTATACATAGTGTCACCTTGTCCTTAAATCTTGAATTACTACTTTCAGTATATTACAATTAGAGACGATTCTAAACTAGAAAGTGAGTTATAATGACTGAAAATAATAATCATTACATTGTTCAAGAGGACCTAGGTGAGATCAGATACCTATCGATAATGCATATGAAGGATACTATGATTCAATATATCTTAGGGATCGTTATATTTTATGTATTTATGGATTTGGTACCTGCCGTCTTAGGTTTCTTTGTGCCTAGATCATACTTCAAGGTTGTTACAGGTGATATTGATCCCAAACTTCTAGCACAATTGCCAGATCTTGCGTTTTCATCTTTTATATATGTAGCTGCGCTCGGAGGCGTCCTTATGCTTGGGCGTTCATTCTATATATTGCGATACCTAAGAAATAATCAAATCGACTACCCGTCAATTCTCGATGGAGTTAGATTTTTCTTTAGTGCCACGCTCATTTATATAATCCAGATGACTGCGATATCAATACTAACAATGTTTTTGATAGTGCCAGGAGTGATTGCGTTTTACATGTTTAGGCAGGCATTCAACGTATTAGCTGAGGATCCATCGAAAAGTGCAGTGAGCTGCCTAGCAGAAAGTAGGAGGTTGATGGAGGGAAATAAGTTTCGTTTGTTTCAGCTAGACATGACATATATCCCGTTCATAATATTTTCCAGCCTACCACTAGTACTGTTTTCATATATGGGAATGCCTGAGGTGGGGAACTATACGAAATTAGTTGCAATTTTCATTACATTCATACTTAAACTCCCTATATATCATGCAATGGGGAATTTATTCTTTGGAGAGACGGTATTTTATGAACTAATGGTTGCAAAGGGCTTTAGTAATTTTATTTATAAGGAGAAGCTGTTTTTCGAGCAGGTGCAAGAGCTAAGTACTTTAAGAAATAAATGAATTGAGTCGATAATAAAATCTAAAACTAAGACTGAAATATCAGCTAATTAATAAAGCGGGGAACCTCATAGTGAGAATCCCCGCTATTTGTATGTGTTATTTTGTAAAAAACGTATTGCTACAAAAGTTAATTATGGATTACCAGGCTGACCTTGATTGTTTCCTTGATTATTACCCTGATTACCTTGGTTACCTTGATTGCCCTGATTACCTTGGTTATTGCCTTGGTTACCCTGGTTGTTACCTTGGTTATTGGAATTATTATTGCTACTCTGAGGTTGATTAGTTTGTTCCTGTTCTTCCTCGATAATCTCAGTTTCTTCAGATTCTTCGTCAGGTTTATTGCCTAATCCGCCTTCTGTGCCCTTGGTGAAATATTCTCCGTTCTTATGTACAACATTAGAAGGGGCTGGCTTGTAGGAGCCTTTTCTAATATTAGGAACATTACGCATAATTCTCGACCACAGGCTTGCAGCAGAAACTGATGAAGAGGTTAGAGGTATATTTACATCGGTACCAATCCATAGTGAAGCTGCGTATTTTGGTGTGATTCCATCAAACCATATATCGTAGTTGCTGCTTGTGGTACCTGTCTTACCACCAACTTCAACACCAGAGATAGCTGCATTTGATCCTGTACCACCATTTACAACTGACTTAAGCATTGTAACCATGATGTAGGCAACACCCTCATCTAGAACCTTATGCTTCTTCTTTTCAGTTGTAAGAATTGTACGACCATCTCTATCAACAACTTTTGTAAAGACCCTGTTCTCTACGAACACCGCCGTTAGGGAAGGTAGCATATGCCTCCGCCATCTCGTAAGGTGAAACGCCTTTTGACAGACCACCGAGAGCAAGTGCAGCAGGATTCATATCACCATTTGCTGACTTGTTGAGTGTACTAATTCCGTATTTTTCAACCATACTAGCAGAATAATCTGCACCAATCTGCTCATATAATTTTACAGCAACAACATTTGTCGAAGTCTGCATACCTTTACGCATAGTCATAGGCCCAGAGTATCTATTGTTTGAATTCTTAGGCCAAATTCTACCGTTAATCTTAATTGGTTCATCGATAATAATCGATGCGGCGGTTAGATAGTCACCATAATTATCTGATCCTTGCTTGTCATTACCTGGGTCGACAAGTGGGTACTTCTGACCTTGTTCCGCATACTCATAACTTCTCTGGAGTGCCGCACTGTATACTGCGAGAGGTTTTATTGAAGAACCAGGCTGTCTAGGGTTAATAGCGCGATTATATAGTTGTTTTCCAGTAACACCACGACCACCGACCATAGCCTTTACTTTTCCTGTACCAACTTCAGTGATTACCATAGCTCCTTGTGGCTGAATAACTTTATCCTGAAGTATATATAGCTTATCAGTGAAAGCTGGATTTCCATCAACAGTAGTGACAAGTTTGCTGTTATTCTTTATAAACTTAGCACTGATTACAAGATTGCCAGATTTATCCATGGACTTGCTATTGCTTGGGATGTTGATATATCCGCCTGGAACTATATATAAGCTACTATTTTCTATTACGTATGAAGGCTTTAGCTCAAGACTATAATCAGTACCATTAGCCGTTGAAGTCTTGTAAATATTTAGTCGCTTGTTCTTGTAGAGTGTGATTGAACCATCGGCGTTATTCTTATACTCTCCATCCTGAAGTACGAATTTGTCGTCTTGAATCATATTATCATATGCATAGAGCGTAATAGAACCTTTATCACTTACGATATTTCCTGAACTGTCTTTTTTAAGTCCAGTTAGTGAAGGGAAGTAACTACCTTCATTAAATCCATCTTCAACAGCTTTCTGCGCCTTGGAATCCATGGTCGAGTATATCTTTAGACCACCATTGTAAACCATGTCATGAGCACTCTTATAGTCTAGCTTGTACTTCTTCATAAGTGCTTTGATTACCTGGTTCACAGTATAATCATTGAAGTAAGAAGAGCTTGCATCGCTTCCAGAGCTCAATGAAGGGTTTAGGAAATCTACAAGATTAGCAGATCTATTATCTTCATATTGGGCTTTTGTGATATACCCCTGGTCGTACATAAGCTTAAGTGCAATCTGACGACGTGATTTTGAAATATCGTTCGCAATGTACGTCTTGCCACCAACCTTAATAGGAGTTGAAGTTTCTCTCGATGCTAGTGGAGAATCTGCATTTTGAACGAGTGAATAAGTATCTGGGGACTGTGGCATAGCAGCGAGTGCGGCACTTTCCTTTATGGAAAGTTCGTTTACACTCTTTGAAAAATAAGTCTTTGAAGCATTTTCAATACCGTAATTACCATACCCAAAGTAAATGCTGTTCACATATGCCGCAAAAATCTCTTTTTTAGTCAGAGTTCTCTCAATTTTAGCAGCATAATACATCTCTAGAATTTTACGACGAACTGACCTCTGACTCTTGATATTTGGGAGATACACGTTCCTTGCTAACTGCTGGGTAAGTGTACTAGTACCACGAATGTTACCATGTCCAAAGGAGGAGACTATAGCGCCGGCCATTCTCGTCCAATTGAAACCGTGATGCTTCCAGAAGGTCTTGTCCTCAAGAGCTACAAATGCATCAACAGTGTGTTTCGGGATATCTTTGTACTTAATGATAGTACGACTTTCACCATTATTGACACTTCCAACACGCTTGCCAGTATCATCATATATAATCGTATCTGTAGAGATTTGATCATATATTTTGGTTGGATCAATCTTAGGTGCGAAAGCTATAACTGCAGCCGCATAGATTGTAAACATAAGTGTCATGGCAATGCCCATCACAATAAAATTGCGAATAGCGTATTTTTTGCTAAAAACGCGGGCTTTGTTCTTAATTTTCTTACCTGCTACCATAATATATTCACCAGCTCCAGGCGTGTAATACGGATTAGGTTTAGTAAAAACTCGTTTTATAAACTGAACAGGGTGCCTAAGATCTCTCTTTAGGTTAAAAACGACTGTGTTCATCGCGTGTTTTTGCTTTCTGTTCTTGTTTTAAAAGTTTCTTTTCTTCTTTTGCTCTTTTTCGTATTGATTTATCGTGCTTTGCGGCTTCAGCTTCAGCTTTAGCAACTTGCTCATGAAAAGCAGCCTTGCCATCTTCGCTAATTATACGAGCTTTGCTACTAAGTGCGGCTTCGTCAGCAATGTTATTGTGTTTAGCAGAATGCTTTTCAAGATTATTTTTTAGTCTGTTCTTTTTCGCCTCTGCATCAGCCTTTAGCAACCTGTTCATGGAAGGAAAAGACCTTTTTTTCACTTCCGTTAGCGGCAGCCTGTGCACGCTTTTCTCTCTGCGCTTTTTCAAACTTTAATTGTGCTACATGATTGGCAACTATGCGCATCTCTTCAGAGGAAAGACGCTCGCCATTCTGCAGTCTCTTTATTAATTCTTTTATGTTTGTTGAATCGTTTCCCATAAATTGCCTCTTAAATAAAAATATGACATATTATTCTACCATGAATCACTTGAAATATGAACATTTCAGACGATTTTTAATGTGAAGATTATATGTGAATAAAAAGATAATCAGTGTTTGCATAAATTGAGATCTGTGCTGAAGGAATTCATGACATGATAACATCTGATTAATATTGAGAATTTTAATATTATAAACGCTTGTTAAGCGGTGGTGTTAAGTATGTTTAGAAGAAGTATTGTTGCTCTAAGCGTGTCTCTGGCGCTAGGTATAGTTGTTGCTGACATATTTATAAATAAAGGGTAATCCAATTAAAAGCTTTTTGCTGACTGTACTATTTTTATTTTCTATTTACCGTATAGTTTGCATAAGAACAGAGATAGAGCAGGAAATCACAAGAAAATCTATAAAAACGGATATTATTCTTTGCGTATTTATGTTCTGCAGTGGGTGCATGAATTATACAATTCATGAATATGATATAAAACCAATGATGCCCAATGAACTATCAAATTATACTTATGTTGAGGGACGAGTAATAGGCTATAAGGAAAATGATAAAGGTCTTACGATTGATGTAAAAACCTATTCGTTAGGGGATGAGACTATTGTTAGATGTAAGAAATTGAAAGGCTTTGTTAGAGAGGGAGGTGATGGTTTCAAAGCTAGAACAAATTCTGGCTATGGTAATAAAAAAAATAAATACAAAGATATGAATCATAAATATGGAATGAAGCTTTATGGAAAGCTAGTAAAGGTGCAGGGAAAAATAACAGTTCCGACCGCAGCTCGTAATCCGGGATGTTTTGATTATAGGCGATATCTCCTGACCAAGAAGATTACGTACACCATGAAGGTAACAAATATAAGCGAGATAAAGGGCGTGGAGACAAGTAAGCTCTGGATTATCAGACATTCTTTAAATAATACCAAGGAAGAGTTTGCAAGAAAGGTATCGGCTGAAAGAAATAAATCATACGGATTTATAAAAGGTGTAACCTTTGGAGATACTGACGACATAGACGAGGATACGATCAATGAGTTTCGGGAAAATACTACGGCGCATGTACTTGCCGTTAGTGGATTACACGTTGGGGTAATATATGGAATGCTAAGGCTCATGGCTATGGGGCGACATGGAGGAATCGTAGGAGTTCTGACGATGATAGCAATGCTTGGATATGGTGAACTCACTACATGGAATGTTTCAACTACAAGAGCGGTAATTCTTACATGTACTGCAATTATGGGCTTTTATCTAAAGCGCCCGTTCGATCTATTATCTTCGTTAGCGTTATCCTTTATGATGCTGCTGATATATAATCCGTTCTTGCTTTTCAGCGCTAGTTTTCAAATGTCGTTTCTTGCGGTGTGTGGGATTGCTTTTTTCACTGATCCACTTGGCAGATTAATTGGAAAGAGAGGAGGATTTTTACTGGCAATTCAGCTCTCGATGATTCCGTATACGGTATTTACGTTTAACAAAATTAATCCAATAGGATTTCTGATAAATGTACCAATTGTTGCATTAATAGGTATGCTAGTGCCATTCTCTATATTCGGACTAGCTACGTACTCAATAATCGGTAAAGTAGGAATAATAATCAAAAGCGAGATATTTTATCTGACAGAAATCATAATTAGGCTCAATCACTTGCTTAATATGGGTGGTAAATTCTCATATTCCATTAGCTCTATGAAAATAGCGACAGTAATTGCAATCTATGCATTACTATTTTACATATGTTCAGAGTTCAATATCGTTATGCTGCTCCGAAAACGTTACTTCATCGTATTGCAATCAGTGATACTCATTTTATGTATGTCTATTACAATAGGTTCTGCGTACCGAAATTTATTTTTGGATTATGAATTGGTATTTATTGATGTCGGACAGGGTGATGGGATACACATACGAACTGACAATTATGATGTACTTCTAGATGGTGGTGGAGAAAGGAAACGTAATATCGGGGAGAAGGTGCTAAAAGAGTACTTTTTGAAGAATGGCTGTAGCAATCTAGATATAAGTATATTTACCCACATGCACATGGATCACTGTAAAGGTGCTATGGAGTTAGGCGAAGTGTATCCTGTAAAACAGTATATGGTTCCGTATCCATACAGATACCAAGTGAAGGGGAGACATTTAAAATTAGTTAGATTCAAAGATAAGATAAGGCTAGCAAAAGGCGTTTGGATAGAAGCTATTTGGCCTATGGACGATAGGATAGCGACGAGTGAATCTGATGATAATGAATTAAATACCGTATACATACTGCACTATAAGGGCGTTAAGATAATGTTAACTGGGGACCTAGTTGAGGCAGATGAACTGGATATGATAGAATACTACAAATCTACTGACGTATTAAAATGCGATATACTTAAAGTAGCACATCATGGAAGCAGGTATAGCTCTAATGAAAAGTTTATTGATGCTGTAAACCCGAGAATTGCAATTATCCAGGTTGGTGAACATAATACATATGGCCATCCTAATGCAGGAGTAATAGAGCGCTTTAAAAAGCGTGGGATTAGTGTCTATAGAAATGATAAAGAAGGAGCTATTGGCGTAGATATTAGTAATAACAAGATTAGAATCGATAGGATGATTAAGGATGTCATTTAAAGAGTTTAGTAAAGATATAAAGAGTGGAGTAATAGGTAGTAATATTTTTCTCTATGGCGAAGAGGGATTCCTTACTGACTGGGCTGTAAAGGGAATTGTAGAAAGCAATTCGAGTGAGGTTGACAGAAAATACGTGGTAACAGATCTCGATGGAGAGACTGTAACAGCACAAGAAATTGTTGAAACTGCTAATACCATGACCATGTTTGCCAGCACAAGGGTATTGACGGTTAAAAATTATCAGCCGCTAATAAAAAAGAGCTCCGTAACTGAAACTGCTCCGATTCTAGAGTATCTCAGCAACCCTAATCCATCGACGATTCTCTTATTTTATCTGGAGCCACTTGTGAGCCCTGGCAAGAAGGAGAAGTTAAATGCTTTGCTAGCAAAGTATCGGGGTTATGCAGTACATATAATTTCGAGAGGCTGAATCCATCGGAACTTAAATCATTTGTAAACAAGCGAATTCGCTCAGCCGGAAAGCTGATTGGTGCTCGCGATATGGATTACCTCGTAGATATATCCGGATATCTCAATAATGACAGCGAATATGATTTATACAGGATGGAATCGGACCTTACGAAGCTAGTAAATGCTTCTGATGAAGATACTGTATCAAAGCAGCTCATAGAAGAGATAATGGTTGGTGATAAGGATAGATTTGTGTTTAACTTCATTGACTATCTACTAGCTGGTAAGAAAAACATGGCTATGCAGCTTTTGATAAATACCATTTCTGCTGGTGAAAACTCAAAAGGTAAAGGAAATGTTTTCTCACTTGCGTCTACGTTAATAGGTCAGTTTGAGATTATGTATGATTCGCTAGAACTAGATGACGAAGGTATGCCTATCAAGGCTATGGCTAAGAACCTTGGAGTGAATGAGTATCGTCTAAAAAAGGCATACTCTGCAGCTAGAAAAGTTGGTAAGTCTAAGATTAAGAAAGCCTTGATTGAATTATACGATACTGATAGATTGCTAAAGACAGGCGAGATGGATAAGAATACATCACTTGAGCTATTTGTCTTTAACTGGTAGCTAATGTAAAAGCACACAAAAATCACCGATAGTAAATAAGATAAACGGAAAAAGCTTGAGGCTATACCTCAAGCTTTATTTTTTAACTGATGCGACTAGCTCTCTTGCAGCTTCAAGTGCATTGCTGCTGTTTGGAGCACCGCTTATTAATCTAGCAAGCATCTCAAGTTTGCCTGCCTCATCTAGGTGAGTGATAACCGTATGAGATTTACCTTCTGAAATCTCTTTATCAATCGAGAAGTTATCATCTCCAGAAGCGGCAATTTGAGGTAAGTGAGTGATACATAATATCTGTCTATGATTGGCAATCTCGCTAAGTTTATGACCTACTACAAGTGCGGTCTTACCGCTGATTCCAGTATCAATTTCGTCAAAGATCATGGTTTCAACGCTGTCACTACTACCGATGATATGCTTGAAGGCGAGCATGATTCGAGAAATTTCACCGCCAGAGGCAATCTTTGCCATCGGTCTCAGAGGTTCACCTGGGTTAGTAGATATCAGGAATTCAACACCGTCATATCCGAACTCAGAGATGTCGTCATGTCTTGTTATATCGATCTTGAATTCGGGAATTTGCAAAAGCAAGGTCCTGAAGTTCCTTGATCATCTCTCTTTCAAGTGAAGCAGCATTGGCCTTTCTAATATTGCTGACTACTTCAGCCTGCGCTTCAAGTTCGCTATATCTCTTGTCGATAAGCTCGGCAAGTCTTTTCTTCTCATCGTCAAGATTATGGATTACGCCTAGCTTACTATCGAGCTCTTCTTTGTATGCGATAATCTCTTCGATGCTCATATTGTATTTTCGCTTAGCATCCTCAATTACACTTAGCCTTGACGATACAAGATCTATCTCTTCCTCTGAGAAGTTGATAGATTCACTTGTATTCCTAAGGTTAGAAGAGATATCTTCAAGGCCATAGTATAGCTCTGAGAAGCTCTCTGATAGTTCGCCTAGCTCTTCGCTGTATGATGCAATGCTCTGAAAGCTGATTCATACATGAGCCAATAACGCTGAGAACAGAAGGATCACCAGTTAGCTTGCTATATGAACCGGCAACGGCCTCGTATATTCGCTCGCTGTTACGCATCAATTCTAACTGCTCTCTTAACTCGTCATCTTCACCAGGCTGTAAATCAAGGTTATCTATGTAGTCAAACTCGAACTGATAGAAGTCCTGCTGTCTACGCGATTCTGACTCGCTTCGGAGTAGCTGATCGTATTCACGTTTAACTTCATGATATAGTTTATGAAGGTCACTAAGTTTACTGAGCTCCTTCTCGATAGATCCGTGATTGTAGCTGTCTGTTATAATTATGTGGTTCTCTGGATCGAGTATCTGCTGGTTATCGTACTGACCGTGAATGTCGACGAACTCACTGCAAAAATCTCTTAGCTTTGCCCAGAGAAACTATCTCTCCATTGAGCTTGGCTACACTTTTTCCTGACTTAAGGAGTTCACGTGAGATAATAACATCTTCATCTCCAATATGGCCGACAACTTGAATAAGCGCTTTATCCGTGCCATTTCTGATCATAGAAATATCAGCACGGTCCCCAAGGGCTGTGCTGATAGCCTGTACTAGTACAGATTTACCTGAACCTGTCTCGCCAGTGATGATATTGAGAGAAGGTCCAAGGTCAAAAGATATATGTTCAATTGTCGCAAAATTTGTAATTTCAATACGATCGAGCATTAATATACCTCAATATTAAATGTTATTCTCTTAGGGCAATCATGTCCTCGAACACCTTTAGAATCGCTGCAACATATTCTTCATGTTCGGCAATAATAAGTAGGGTGTTATCTCCTGCAACTGAGCCTACAACATGTTCTAACTTAAGACAGTCAATGGCTTCTGCTGCAGCATTTCCGCAACCAGAAAGTGTCTTTACCACGATGAGATTCTGTGCTGAAGCATAGGAGACGATAGTCTCTCTAAAAATCTTGATAAACCTTTCAGAAATCGGCTGAATGTCGAACTTTCCGGATGTGTACTTATAGCGATCCTTATCTATTGATACTTTAACGAGCTGTAGCTCTTTAATGTCTCTAGATATAGTCGCTTGAGTTACTTTGTAACCTTCCTGCTCGAGTAGATCCTGTAGCTGATCTTGAGTTTCTACTACATGCTTTTGGATTAGTTCCAATATCTTATTCTGTCTTGAGTAACGCATCTGTCCTCCCTATGATAAAAAAGGTTCTCTGCACACAACACACTATAAATTATAGCATAAATTTGCAAGTGAATGAATAAATACGAAACATTAACTCTCATTGTCCTGATTAATAGACAAAATGGGCTGTTTTTGGTAAAATATCGGAGGTGATTAATGATGAGAATTATAGGAATAGACCCAGGTTACGCCATCATGGGATATGGCATTTTAGATTACAATGGCAACCGCTTCAAGACTGTACATTACGGTTCAATTGAGACGAAGGCGGGAGTGCCGATGCCTGAGCGGTTAAAGTTGCTCTACGACGGGCTGACTGAAATAATTCAGGAGTATAAGCCGGACGAAGCGTCGATAGAGGAGCTTTTTTTTAATAGAAATGTTACGACGGCTATTGGCGTAGGTGAAGCGCGAGGAATCGCTATGCTCGCATGCGTTGAGGGTGGGCTTTCGGTATCTGAATACACACCGATGCAGATTAAGCAAGCGCTAGTAGGCTACGGGAAGGCGGAGAAGAAGCAAGTTCAGACGATGGTCAAGACTATTCTGAATCTAAAGGAAGTCCCTAAGCCTGACGACACTGCTGACGCAGTTGCTGCTGCTATCTGTCATGCACATTCACGTAATTCCAGAGTGATTGGGAGATAAGAGATAATGATAAGAAATATCAAAGGTGAGTACCTTTATTATGACAAGGGGTCGATGATTATCGAGACGAGCGGAGGAATTGGTTTTCGCATATACATTGCGGATACTTCGCCGCTACTTCTCCATCGAGAAGGTGATATTGTAAATATATTTACGTACATGCAGGTCAAGGAAGATGGCATGTCGCTTTACGGTTTCTCAAAGCTTGATTCTTTGAATTTGTTCGAGCAGCTAATCACTGTAAAAGGAGTTGGCCCAAAGGCAGGCCTCGCAATTATGTCGACGGGGTCAGCTGATGATATTAAATACAGTATAGTTAATAAGGATGCTACTGCAATTGCTAAGGCGCAGGGTGTAGGTAAGAAGACTGCGGAGCGTGTAATTCTTGAGCTATGCGACAAGGTAGATGCAGTTCCTATGCCAGATATGGGAGGAACGACTCCCGTTTCTATTCCTGGTCTTGATAAAGCCAGGCAGGAAGCTGTTATGGCACTCACTACACTTGGATATTCGAAAACTGAGGCTGAAGAGGCAATCGGTCACGTAACCGATGAAGGACTTGATGCGGAGACTTACATCAAGAAAGCTCTTAAGTATCTGCTATAGAAGGATTGGGAAATGCTAGATAACATCACATCAACTAAGGTTATACCGAATGAGATAAACGGGGAGTTCACGCTCAGACCACAGTACCTAAGTGAGTACTGCGGCCAGTCAGTAGCGAAGGAGAACCTATCGATATATATTGAAGCTGCTAAGAAGCGCGGTGAGTCACTTGACCACGTGCTTTTCTACGGACCTCCAGGTCTTGGAAAGACTACTCTTGCAAATATTATTGCAAATGAACTTGGAGTAGACATCAAGATTACGTCAGGACCCGCAATCAGCAGGGCCGGCGACTTAGCCGCTATCCTTACGAATTTAAACGAGAATGATGTCCTATTCATAGACGAGATTCACAGGCTAAATCGTTCAGTTGAAGAGGTCCTGTATTCCGCTATGGAAGACTTTGCCCTAGATATCATCATCGGAAAAGGGCCTGCGGCTAGATCTCTTCGAATAGATATCGCAAAATTCACTTTAGTCGGAGCTACGACGAGGGCTGGAAGCCTTTCAGCACCATTAAGAGATAGATTTGGAATAATCACAAAATTCGAATTCTATACTCACGAGGAAATCAGGAATATTCTACTTCGCTCCGCAAAGGTTCTCGGCATAGAGATAGACGATGAGTCCCTCGATGAGCTAGCTAGTAGATCGAGAGGGACACCAAGAATCGGAAATAGACTGCTTAAGAGGGCCAGGGATTTTAGTGAGGTTATAAGCGATGGACAGCTTAATATCGAAGTAACACGTAAAGCACTAGAAGCACTCGGCGTGGATGAACTCGGACTAGATAAACTAGATAGACAGATTCTAGAGACGATAATCAAGAGTTTTGGCGGTGGACCGGTTGGAATTGAAACTATTGCTAGTGCGATTGGCGAAGAGAGGGTGACACTTGAGGACGTCAACGAACCGTTCCTTATTCAGTCAGATCTCATGTACCGTACGCAGAAGGGCCGTATGGTTACTAAGCTAGCATATGAATACCTAGGATTGATGTCCTATTACAAAGAAGATTAATAAGAGGCGCGGCGGATATGTTCTATATGTATCCGTAATCGCGCCTCGCTGATTAGAACTGGAGAATACAGAACAAATGAGACTAGAAGATTTTGATTACGAGCTTCCGAGAGAGCTAATCGCACAGATACCTTCGCTAAAGAGGGATGAGTGCAGGCTGATGGTGCTCGATAGAGCTAACAATACGACTCAGCATAGACATTTCTATGATATTCTAGAATACCTACATGAAGGTGACTGTCTGGTCGTAAATGATTCGAGGGTAATTCCTGCAAGACTGCACGGAATAAAAGAGAATACGGGTGCACATATCGAGCTACTTCTTATCAAACGCCTAGAGGGTGATAAGTGGGAGAGCCTGGTTAAGCCTGGAAAGAGACTTAAGGAAGGCGATACAGTGGTTCTAGATGCGAACAAGCTTTTTAAGGCACACATCTTAGGTTTTAAAGATAAAGAAAAACGGAACACGTATAATAGAGTTCGAATACGAAGGGATATTTATGGAGCGCCTCGAAGAAATTGGAAGTATGCCGCTTCCACCATACATCGAACGAGACGCAGGGAATGACGATAAGGAGAGATATCAGACCGTATATAGCAAGGTAGATGGGTCTGTGGCTGCACCGACGGCAGGGACTTCATTTTACAGAAGAACTGCTTGAAAAAGGTAAGGGAAAAAAGGCGTTGAAATCGCGTACGTAACACTTCATGTCGGCATCGGAACCTTTAGACCGGTCAAGGTGGACAATATCGAGGACCACAAGATGCATTTTGAGGAATACACCATAGACCCTGAAACGGCAGAAACTATAAACCGAGCAATTAGAGATGGCAGAAGGGTTATATCTGTTGGTACGACCTCGACGAGAACTCTTGAGAGTGCTGCAAAGCAGGTTGACGGGGTGTGGCAGATTGAGAGCGGACATAGCAGCACAGGGATATTCATTTATCCGGGGTATAAATATAAGGTCGTGGATGGACTTATTACAAATTTCCACCTTCCAAAGTCGACTCTGATCATGCTTGTCTCGGCGCTATACGATAGGGAGCACATTCTTGCGGCTTATGAAGAGGCTGTGCGTGAGAGATATAAGTTCTTTAGCTACGGCGATGCGATGTTTATAAAAAAGTAGGAGTTTGAGATGAAAGAATCACTTAGTTTTGAGCTAATAAAAAAGGACGCTCGCACTGGAGCAAGGCGCGGCAGGATTACGACACCTCACGGTACTATTGAGACGCCCGTATTCATGCCGGTTGGCACTCAGGCGACGGTAAAGGCGATGAAGCCTGAAGATGTTGAAAAGACAGGCGCTGAGATTATCCTTGCAAATACATATCATCTGTACCTTAGACCTGGTGAGGACATCGTCCGTGAAGCTGGTGGATTACATAAGTTCATGAATTGGCATCGTCCTATACTTACTGATAGTGGTGGCTTTCAGGTATTTTCACTTGGAAAGTTCCGTAAGATAACCGAAGAAGGGGCTAAGTTTAAATCATACATAGATGGCTCGTCTCACATGATGACTCCGGAGAGTTCGGTTGAAGTACAGGCGGCGCTCGGTTCAGATATAATGATGGCATTTGACGAGTGCGTTGCATATCCTGCTGAAAAGAAGTATGTCGCGAGATCGCTAGAACGCACCACAAGATGGCTTAGGCGCTGTGACAATCACCACAGGAGACTAGAGGCTAAAGTCGCTATGGAAACAGGCTCTGATACTATGAAGCAGGCACTGTTTGGAATCATGCAGGGCGGAATGTTCAAGGACCTCCGTGAGCTAAGTGCAAAGCAGATTACGGAGATTGATCTTCCTGGATACGCAATCGGCGGATTGTCCGTCGGTGAGCCAAAGGATATCATGCTCGATGTGCTTGATAATTGCGTTGACCTACTACCTGAAGATAAGCCAAGATACCTTATGGGAGTTGGAACCCCCGATTACCTGTTCGAAAGTGTTGAGCGAGGAGTAGACATGTTCGACTGTGTACTACCAACAAGGCTAGCTAGGCATGGTATGGCGATGACGAGCAGGGGTAAGATTAATATCAAGAATGCTGCATTTGCAAGGGATTTCAGCACTTTAGATCCTGATTGTGACTGCTACTGCTGCAGGAATTATTCACGTGCATATTTAAGACATCTATTTAAGAATGACGAGATCCTTTGCTCTATGCTGCTATCAGAACACAATATTTATTTCTTGGTAAACATGATGAAAAACATCAGAAAAGCAATTGAGGAGGATAGATTCCTAGAGTATAAGAGGGAATTCTATAATAAATATGGAGAATTTTAACATCTGTCCGATCTCCGAGCACTGCGGAGGATGTCTGTATCAGGGTGTTCCATATGAGGAGCAGCGCGCGGAGAAGGAAAATATAATCAGAGAGCAGCTGACGAGGCGCAAGGTTGACGATTCTGTATTCAGTGGTCTAGTTCCGGCTCTCTCGGAATACAGATATAGAAATAAGATGGAGTATACGTTCGGCGACCTTGAAATTGGTGGTGAACTTACTCTCGGTATGCACAAGAAGAGACACTTCATGTCGATTGTGACATGCGATGAATGTCAGCTGGTTCCTATGGACTTCAACAGGGTGCTTCGTGCAACACTTGATTTTTGCATAGAAAAAGGCTATTCATTCTATCATAAGAAATCGCACCAGGGCCTTCTTCGTAATCTCGTAGTTCGTCACGGAGTAAAGACTAATGAGCTGCTGGTCAACATAGTTACAAGCAGTGAAGCTGGATTTGATGAACAGGCTTATATCGATATGCTGCTGGAACTTAAGCTCGATAATAAGCTTATCGGCGTTATGCGCACGTTCAACGATAGCCTAGCAGACGCGGTAATCAACGAAGGAGTAAAAATTCTATATGGCCGTGATTACTATAATGAGGAAATTCTCGGGCTAAAGTTTAAGGTAAATGCATTTTCATTCTTCCAGACTAATATCGAAGCGGTTGAAAGATTGTATAGCGAAGCACTTGCGCTAATTCCGGATCTTGACTCAAAAGTCGTATACGATCTGTACTGCGGAACTGGGACTATTTCACAGCTTATGGCATCTAAAGCCAAGAAGGTGTATGGAATTGAGATCGTGCAGGATTCAGTTGATGCGGCAATTGATAACGCCAAGATGAATAATATAGATAACTGTCATTTTATCTGTGGCGACGTTAAAGCGAAGCTTGATGAGGTGACTGAGAAACCCGATATGATAGTTGTGGATCCACCACGAATGGGAATGCACGACAAGGTGGTTGAGATGCTGGCTAGTTATGGCATAGAACAGATTCTCTATATCTCGTGTAATCCAAATACCATGGCGATGAATTTGGAGAAGTTCTCGGAGCTGGGGTACGAGCCGGTGGTGATGAAGGCGTATGATAATTTTCCTAAGACGAAGCATGCTGAAGCCGTAACACTACTCACAAGAACTGAAAGTTATTGTGAGTAGATGTACGTCTCACGCAAGGCACGCCCTAGAAAAATAAGCAAGTTGAAGTTCGATTGGCTACGTGCTTACTGCTGACTGAGGGTGTGTCAAAACCACAATGACAATCAAGATTAAAATAAAATGTAGAAAACTAAGGCTTATTCTAAGTCTATCGTTAAAAGGTATCGGTAGTTTGGAATAAGCCTTGTTATTTGAGAGAAAATAAGGTTGAGTGGGAACATATCTGTAGAAAAGAGGTTACACTAGAGAAATGTGAGTAAACAAGAATACCGAGTACGATGCAATTGCAAATGAGATTGATGCTCAAGTGGAAAGAAGGCATCAATTGTAACCAGGGATGCCGAACAGGAAATGTTAAAAAGTGAAACGATGAGATCCTACAGTTACTACAGACACAGATAAACCGTGTTACGGAGTATGATGAGTAGATGGTAAAAAGGCTTATCGAGATGATTACGGTTTTTGATGACAAGATTATCTTTGAATGTAAATCCGGCATGATGTTTGAACTTAAGAGATAATTGAATATAGAATATGATGCGGATACCTTGTAGTAATGCAGGGTGTTTTGTCAGTTATAGAAAATTTATAGTTAGATATATTGACAAGTATAAATGTATTTGATATGATAAGTGTAAATTTACAGGAAGGAGTGGATACTATGGGTTATAAAGAAGATGTTCGTATGATTAAGGCTTTGGCCGATGAAAACAGACTTCGTATTTTGGAATGCTTGCATCACGGAGAAAAATGTGCCTGCGTTATACTTGAAGAGTTATCCATTACCCAATCGACTCTTTCTCATCATATGAAATTGCTTTGCGACTGTAGGCTTGTCGATTCTAGAAAAGATGGGCGATGTATGCACTACTCAATTTCAGAGGAAGGGAAAAACCGTTTTAAGGATATGTTTTCTCATTATCTTGAAACCACGGATTAAGATGGTTGATGCAGCTGCGATAAGTGCGAATAATATATATTAGGCAATCAGAAAGATTGCCTTTCTCTTAAACTGATACATTGATATATGTAAAACTATAAAACAATAAGGAGGTCAGATATGCAATTCTTAAGTGAGTTTTGGATGTTTATTCAAGACCAAGTTCTAGGAATGAAGTGGCTTAGTACATTGATAGGACAGTTCTTAAACTTTTTTGGTCTTGATACATCTGGGAAGATTGGAGGCAGTGTTCAATTTTTTATCTATGATGTGATAAAAATTATTTTCTTGCTCTGTGTACTGATTTTTATCATCAGTTACATCCAGAGTTTCTTTCCACCAGAAAGAACTAAGAAGATACTTGGAAGATTTCATGGAATCGGTGCAAACATCATAGCTGCATTATTAGGAACCTTTACACCGTTTTGCTCTTGTTCATCCATCCCACTATTTATTGGATTTACAAGTGCCGGATTACCATTAGGAGTTACATTCAGTTTCCTTATTTCGTCTCCAATGGTAGACCTTGGTTCGCTGGTACTCTTGATGAGTATCTTTGGAACTAAAGTGGCAGTGGTTTATGTGTTGCTCGGTCTTGTGATTGCAGTTGTAGGAGGAACACTTATCGAAAAACTTCACCTTGAAAATCAGGTAGAAGAATTTATAAGAAATGCAAAGCAAATCGATATTCCACAGGAAGAACTAATGGTTAAAGAAAGAATAAAATATGCGTGGGAGCAGGTTGTTGAAACATTTAAAAAAGTCTTCCCATATATTCTTGTTGGTGTTGGAATAGGAGCTTTTATTCACAACTGGATACCGGAAGATGTTATAGTGAGATTTCTTGGTACTGGTAATCCATTTGGTGTCATTATTGCCACAATTGCAGGAGTTCCGATGTATGCAGATATCTTCGGATGCATTCCTATTGCAGAAGCACTGCTTGCTAAAGGGGCAAGGTTGGGCGTTGTGTTGGCTTTTATGATGGGAGTAACCACACTATCTCTTCCATCAATTATTATGCTGAAAAAGGCAATCAAACCAAAACTTTTAGGTCTGTTCATTGGAATCTGTACCGTAGGAATTATTATTGTTGGTTATGCATTTAATGCATTTCAATATTTACTTGTTTAACAGGAGGAAAAGACTATGTCATTATTTGGATTAGGAAAGAAAAAAGAAGAAGCTAAGGTAGAGTTAGCTTGTGCCTGTAATGGAGAAGTAGCTACTTATGAAGCATCATCATGTTGCTGTGGCGGTCAACAAGTAGAAAACTGTTGTGGTGGAGACAATAAGGTTACAAGCATTAAGGTTCTTGGTGCTGGGTGTAAAAGCTGTCATGATCAGTATGAAAATGTTAAAAAGGCCATTGAAGAACTAGGGTTAGAAATTGAAGTAGAATATATCACAGATATGGAAAAAGTTATGGCTTACGGTGTTATGAATATGCCTGCCATTGTTGTGAATGAAACAGTTGCTTCAATGGGGAAAGTATTAAAGAGTGCTGAAGTAATTAAGCTGCTTGGAAGTTGGGATTTTAATGGTAAAGAAAAAGAGTGAAGGAATTAATTTTTTCCAAAAGTATCTTACAATCTGGGTATTTATATGTATGGTAGTTGGAGTAATCATTGGTAAGTTATTACCGACCATACCAAACGCACTAGGTAATCTTGAAATATCTGGGATTTCGATTCCGATTGCAATACTTATCTGGATTATGATTTATCCAATGATGCTTAAGGTGGATTTTCAGAGTATTAAACAAGTGGGAAAGAATCCTAAAGGACTTTTCATTACATGGATTACAAATTGACGGATGCGTCTGGTGGCTTGCCGTTCTCGCAGAAAGAATGGGATTGGATTTTGAGGATTGTGTAGAATAATTCCTGAATGAACGTTTGACATCCTTGGACATACAGGCAACGTAGTGTTCATTCGTTTCATGCTGAAGCAGTTACCCGTTTAGTTAAGTCAGGTACTGACGCAAACTAAAAGCTGGTACTGCCCACGCGACAGCTGTCCAAGAGCAAGGAGCGAGGCGACTTTGCGATTGGAGACAGCGAACCGCGGAAGCCAGAACATAGGAACGAGCTACAAAGTATAGAAATGCCTTGAAATCAAAGGGGTTAGTGAAAAATGCATAGACTTGGAAAGAGGGGGTGCATTGAGATTTTAGAGCATTTGGCAATAGTTCTGACACTGGAAATAGGTGGTTGTGGCTGTAGAACTGTTTTCTTACTGTCGAGACTATATGACAATTGGCAAAGACGCTTTTTAGTGTTCATATATTTTCTATAGGCAACTTGACGAATATTGAATTTTGATTTATTATTAAATATAAATTCAGTATTAGGATAGAAAGAGGCGTGCTATGGCACAAGTATTAAAAAGAAGAAGTTAGGAATAGAATACTCGAAGCAGCAGAAAAAAAGTATTTTATAAAAAAAGGATTATAGAGGTTCCAAATTAACAGAAATTGCAAAAAGAAGCAGATATTCCTGTAGCACTAATTTATACCTATTTCAAAAAAATAAGGAAGTTTTGTTTGATGCAGTAGTAAGTTCTGTTTATATAAACTTCGAGTCAGCTTTTTAATGAGGAAGAATCTTTGGAAAAAAGGTTCTGCTTCTGAAAAGATTTGATGAGGTTGGAGAAAAATTATATTCATGAACTTTTTAAAAGAGCGTAAGAAGTTAATTATTTTAATGGATAAATGCTCAGGTACAAAGCATACAGAAGCAAAAACAAAAACTCATATCGCAAATGCAGGTTCATATTGAAGTAAGTTTAAAAAAGACAATCTAAACAGGAATATGATCCAATGCTTGCTCATATTTTAGCTAGTAACTTTACAGAGGGGCTTCTCGAAATAGCAAGGCACTATCAAAGTGAAAAGTGGGCAAAAGACATGTTAAAACTTATTGCAAGGTGTTACTACAAGGGCGTGGAATCCCTATAATTAGCACTAAAAAATAGACTTTGCGTAATCAGCAAAGTCTTACTTTAAACCTTAATACTGAATTAAAATTCAATATTATTCAATTTTGAAAGGAGCGGTGTTCATGCCAGAAAAAAAGAATTAAGAAAAAAAGTGATTGGAAAAAACGGCTTATCCAATTCACTTCTTGCTTTTAAAAAAATAGTATTTGATTTGATACCACAAATCTTACTTGTATATTTGATTAGTTCTTTAATCACAAACAATATTAACGAAGGCAATTTAAAGTATATATTCTTGGGAATCTTTATATCGTTTGTATTAAAAAGGCGTGTTTTACTATTTTGCAACAAAGGTTGCCCATGAGAAAGCATACGAAAAATTGACAGAACTTAGGATAGATATTATCGGGCATCTAAAAAAACTAAGTTTAGGATTTTTCAAAGAACATAATACAGGGGAGCTTACCAATATCGTTCAACATGATGTAGAGCAAGTGGAAGTATACCTTGCTCATGGTCTTCCTGAAATAATAGCAGTTACGCTTCTGCCTACCATTATTTTAATAGCTATGATTTTTGTAGACTGGCGTCTTGCTCTTGGAATGATTGCCGGAGTTCCACTCATGTATTTGGTAAAAGTTCTTTCACAGAAAACAATGGATAAGAACTTTGCTATTTACTTTAACCATGAAAACAAGATGAGAGAAGAGCTAATGGAATATGTAAAAAATATCTCTGTGATTAAGGCTTTTGCTAAAGAAGAGGAGATTAGCGAAAGAACATTAAAAACGGCAAGAGAGTATATTTACTGGGTTAAAAAGAGCATGGGAGCAATTACAATTCCAATGGGACTCATTGACATATTTATGGAAATTGGAGTAGTTATTGTCATGATTTTGGGAAGTATATTTCTTTATTATGGAGAAATAACAACACCTAAATTTATACTCGCAATTATTTTATCATCTGCGTTTACTGCATCTATAAGTAAGACAGCTACATTGCAACATTTTTCTATTGTGTTTAGGGAGGCATTAAATGCGATCGGAAAAGTTTTAACAGTTCCACTTCCAAACAAAAAAAGATAGAACAAGGTTTAGAATTTGGAAACATAGAATTTAAAGATGTGAATTTTGCATACGGAAAAAGATGGATTTGAGCTTAAAAAAACATCAATTTGACTTTTAAGAAAAATAGCTTGAATGCCTTTGTAGGGGCAAGCGGTTGTGGGAAAAGTACTGTATCTAATTTGCTTATGGGATTTTGGGATGCAGACGAAGGACAAATACTGATAAATGGAAAAGACATAAAAAGAATATAGTCAAGAAAAATATATCAATGCTAATTGGTAGTGTGCAACAAGAAGTTATCCTTTTTGATTTAAGTATTTTTGAAAAATATATCAATCGGAAAAACTGAATGAAACAAAAAGAAGAAGTTATAGAGGCAGCTAAAAAAAGCAAGATGCCATGATTTTATTTCTGCTTTACCAAATGGATATGAAACACGAGTAGGTGAAATGGGAGTTAAGTTATCCGGTGGAGAAAAAAACAAAAGAATCTCCATAGCAAGAATGATACTTAAAAAAATGCACCGATTTTGATATTAGATGAAGCAATGGCAGCTGTTGATAGTGAAAAATGAAAGACTAATCGGCGAAGCAATTGACGATTTAAGCATGGATAAAACCATCATTACAATTGCTCATCATCTAAATATGATTAGAGATTCAGACCAAATTATTGTTATGGATAAGGGTGTTGTTCTTGATGCAGGAAGTCATGAAGAGCTGATGAAAAGATGTGAGTTCTATAAGGATATGGTTGAAGCACAGAACAAGGTAGATAGATGGAATTTGAAAGAGGTGGTAACAGAAAATGTTTAGAGAAATGTTAAAACTACTTACTAAAACCGGCAAAAGAGATTTGATTATATCAAGTGTATTCTTTGCCCTTTATGGACTAAGCTCCATAGCCATGATTGTTATCGTATTTTCTATACTGTTCCAAATCTTTGATGGAACGAGCTTAGCAAGCCTATATAAATATTTTATTGCGATTGGATTACTTGTAGTCTTCAAAGGTATTTGTAATATGGTCGCAGATATGAAAAAGCATAGTGCAGGTTTTGATATTGTTCAGCAAATCAGAGAACGTATGATTATCAAATTAAAGAAATTTAGTTTAGGTTTTTATACAAATGAAAGATTGGGAGAAATCAATACAATTTTACACAAAGATGTTGATAATATGTCCCTTGTTGTAGGACACATGTGGTCAAGAATGTTTGGCGATTTTTTGATAGGTGCAGTCGTATTTGTTGGTCTTGCAAGTATTGATTTTAAACTTGCCATTATGATGGCTGTATCTGTTCCGATTGCACTTATCTTTCTATATCTAACAATTAAGCAATCTGAAAGAATTGAAAATCAAAACAACTCAGCACTTCTTGATATGGTTAGCTTATTTGTTGAATATGTTAGAGGAATACCTGTACTAAAGAGTTTTTCAAACAATAAGAGCTTGGATAATGAGCTTATGAATAAGACAAAAAAGTTTGGAGAAACAAGTAAAGCAGCTTCAAGATTCAAGGCAAAACAGTTATCTATATTTGGTTTTTTACTGGATATTGGATATTTAGTTCTTTTAATTGCAGGAGCAATACTTGTTATAAAGGGAAGTCTTGATGTACTTCATTTTATTATCTTTGCAGTAATTTCAAAAGAGTTTTATAAGCCATTCGCTTCTATGGAACAACATTATATGTACTATGTTTCGGCGGTAGATAGTTACGAAAGACTCTCAAGAATTTTATATGCAGATGTAATCTCGGATAAAGTGAATGGAATTGTTCCGAAAGATAATGATATAGCTTTTTGAAAAACATAGATTTTTTTCTATGAAAAAGATGAATTTAAAATGGAAAAATTGAGCTTTTCTATTGCTGAAAAAACAATGACAGCCTTAGTTGGAGAATCAGGTAGTGGAAAGACTACTATAACCAACTTGCTTTTAAGATTTTATGATGTGCATAAAGGAAAAATTACACTCGGAGGAACTGATATAAGGGATATTCCTTATGATGAGCTTTTAGATCGTATTAGTATTGTTATGCAAAATGTTCAACTGTTTGATAACACGATTGAAGAAAACATCAAGGTAGGTAAAAAAGGAGCAACGAAAGAAGAAATCATTGAAGCTGCAAAGAAAGCAAGGATACATGATTTCATTATGAGTTTACCAAAAGCTTATGAAACTGATATTGGAGAAAATGGTGGGATTCTTTCAGGTGGACAAAGACAAAGAATATCTATTGCAAGAGCTTTTCTAAAGGATGCACCTATTTTAATTCTTGATGAAATGACAAGTAATGTTGATCCTGTAAATGAATCTTTGATACAAGATGCCATTACAGAACTTGCAAAGAATAGAACGGTACTTGTGGTGGCTCATCATTTAAAAACCATTCAAAAAGCTGACCAAATTCTCGTATTTCAAAAAGGCAATTTACTTGAAAAAGGAAGGCATAAGGAACTTCTTGATAAAAATGGTTACTACACAAAATTATGGAAAGCTCAGTACGAGGTATAATCATGATTTTGTTAAAAGATGTTTCTTATGAATGGGAAGATGGACGAACTGCTTTAAAAAATATCAATCTTGAAATTAAAAAAGGTGAATTTATTTTAATTTCAGGGAAAAGTGGAAGTGGTAAAAGCACTCTTGGAAGTGTAATGAATGGTCTTATTCCGCATTATTATAAAGGCAAAATGCAAGGAAAAGCCTTTGTGTCAGGAAAAGATATAAGCAAATTATTACTTCATGAAATAGGGCATATTGTAGGAACTGTATTTCAAGACCCAAGAAGTCAGTTTTTTACGACAACTACAGATGAAGAAATAGCTTTTGGTCTTCAAACTATCTGCAAATCAAGAGATGAAATCAAACAGAGGGTAGAAGAAGTATATGCAGAGCTGGATATTGAGGAACTGAAAGGAAAATCTGTTTTTGAATTATCAAGCGGACAGAAACAAAAGATAGCTATTGCAAGCATCTATGCGATGAATCCGAAAGTTTTAATTTTAGATGAACCTTCAGCAAATTTGGATATGAAAGCAACATTTGACCTGTTTTTAATTTTGGAGAAATTAAAGAAAAAAGGAACAACGCTTGTTCTAATTGAACATCGTTTGTACTATGTAAAATCTTTATTTGACCGTTTTCTTTTGGTGAAAGATGGAGAAATTGCACAGGACTTGAGTCGGGAAGAAGTTATCCATCTTGAAGAGGAGTTTTGGGAGGAGAATGGGCTAAGAACTCTTGAATTAGAGGAGTACAGGATAAGTGAGAAGAAAGATTCATATCAATTAAATGATGAAAGTATCAGTGGAAAAGGCTTGAAATTTTGTTACCCAAGTGCAACTAAGGTTGGAAATAAGCAAAATCAGTACATCTTAAATCATCTTGATTTCAATATTGAGTGCGGAAAAAGCCATTGGTCTTATTAGGGTTAAATGGTACTGGGAAAACTACTTTTGCAAGGGTAATTTCAGGACTTGAGAAGATAAAAGAGGGAACAATATGGGCGGGAAAAGATAAGTCGCTTAATCATAAAGATTTAATGGACATGTCATATTTTGTTTTTCAAGATTCAGACTATCAGTTGTTTTCGGAAAGTGTAATTGATGAAATGCTACTTGGTATTCCAAGTAAAGATAAAAAAGAAAATACCCAAAAGGCAAAGTCTATTTTGAATGTTCTTGGCTTAGATAAATATATAGATAAGCATCCGTTTGTTTTATCAAGAGGAGAAAAACAAAGACTGACAATAGCTTGTGGAATGATGAAACAGGCAAAAGTTTTTATCTATGATGAACCAACATCGGGTTGTGATAAAGACTCAATGCTTTCCGTCGCAAAACTGATTGAAGAACAATTGAAAAATGGGACAACAGTTTTGGTAATAAGTCATGATTTTGAGTTTTTAGCAAACACAGTGAGCAAGCTGTGGGTAATGGGAGATGGAAAAATAGAAACTGTTTTGAATATGAGTGAAAGTAATAAATTTCTCATATTGGACAAGATGAGAGGAGGTAGGAAGCTTGGCAGATAGAAAAACCATTGATCCGAGAATAAAGCTTACTCTACTTCCAACTGTTGGATTTGCGAGCTTTTTTATAAGCGATACAATTCTACTTTTTGTTCTAATTGTTTTTGCCTTTTTTCTGTATGTATACAGCAGTATGTGGAAAAGGGCGTTACGCTTTATCTTGTTTTTTGTGCTTTTATACTGCATAGAGTTAGGGCTTGGAAAGTTTTCTGAAGCAAGCATCGTATTTGCAATATATATGTTTATTTACTTTGCATCAAGAATGACCTTAATCGCTATGTTTGGTGGATATATAACTAAGACTACAAGTGTAAGTGAAATGCTGGAAGCGTTAAATAGAATGAAAGTACCAAGAAGCATTGGTATACCCTTTAGTGTTTTGCTTAGGTTTGTACCAACTATAAAAATAGAACTCAAGGCATTAAAAGAGAATATGAAGATTCGAGGAATTGTAACAAGCAGATTTCCGATTGCTACATCCAATTAAATATATTGAATATACGCTTGTTCCGCTTTTAATGAGAATGATTAAGATTTCAGATGAACTGTCAGCTTCAGCACTTATTAGAGGACTTGATAGTGATGAAAATAGGGTTGCATTAACAGAATTGCGGTTTAGCTGGGCAGACTTAACTATTGGACTATTAGGAGCTTTGATGGTTGCTCTTGTGATAGTAATACAGAAAATTTATTAGGAGGACTTTTATGAAAAACAAATTGAATGGTCGTGATTTTATTACAATCGGAATCTTTAATGCAATTGGAATTGTCATATACATGGCGGTTGCATTTGCTATGGCAACAACAGTTATTGGAGGCTTTATTGCTTTAGGAGTTAGCTTTATGGTAGCTGCTACCGTTTATATCCTTATGGCTTTGAAAGTTAGAAAGAATGGCGTATTTACAATATCAGGAACGCTTCTTGCTTTAATTGCATTGTCAGGAGGACATTTGCCTCATGCAGTCTTTGCTGTAATCGGTGGAATTATATGTGATTTGATTATAGGAAATTATGAGACAAGGGACGAATGATTATTGGATATGGGACATTTGCATTAGCAGATTTTTTTAGGAACAGTAATTCCTGTAATTTTATTCGGGACTGCTTCTTTTTGTGGAAAGAGCATCAAAATGGAAAAATGAGCGAAGCACAAATAAATGAAGCATTATCTTATTTCAAAGTTTCCTGGGCAGTAGGATTTGGCTTGATAACTTTTGTTCTTGCTTGTATAGGAGCATTTGTTGCAACAAGGATACTCAAAAAACATTTTAAAAAAGCAGGAGTGATTTAATCAATCTTTGTTTGTGAGGGAAAAATGGATTAAATAATGGAGTTAATTGCTATGTATTATTTAGGATCTGTTATTCATATAGAGAAAAAAATAATAGACCTTTTTGATACGGGTAATTATCAAAAAAATCAAATTTAAAAATATAAGGAATGAGCAAATTTCTTTCATTTTAGAGGACTTATTATGCCTATGTGCAGAAGTCCTCCTTTTTTTGCCTGAAAACAAGCAGACAAAAAAGAATGGAGGAAACTTTATGGCAAAAGAGTATTACCTTTATGTCAGAGGACAAAAGGTGAAAGTCAGGGAAGATATTTATAAAGTCTACTGGCAGGAAAAAGAACACGAAAAAGTATTTAGAGCAGGTGGACAAGAAAAACCACTTGCTCTTTTTTCATCATTGGATCATGTGGAGTGCATAGCGTTGATACAAAGAGTGAAATCGTGAAAATCCTGTATTTTAAGCAGTTTTACAAGCATTATGTCTTTAATGAAGATGGCGATGGAGGAAGAAAAAAAGTCCTAAAAAATTATATTGATGTTTATGTTTGCATTGATATGGTGTGTGGAGATACAAGGAATGAATTGGAAAGTGAGGGCTACTAAATGATAAGATGGATAATAAAAAAATAATCATGTTTCCAATCAGTTTGTTGATTAGTATTCTCGGGCTATAGGACAAAAAGTGTTGATGAAAAATCGCAATATACATTGAACTTTCAATGTATATTGCGATTTAATCTTTTTGAAAGAAGATTAAGGGTGGACAAAAAGTGTTGATAAAAACTTCTAAACACATTCAAATTTCAACGTTAAAACGTGGTATATCTTCCTTAGAATTAGTGTTCTTGGAGGATTGAAAAGCATAAGCATTTTTTGAGCGAAGTAACATATGATGAAAATGGGAAACCAAGACCTAAACATGAGAGACTGATAAAGGCTGAAAAAAATCAATACTAAGACTACTTAACGATAATACTCTATTCACGTATCTTGATGAAGAATTAATAGCTGAGTTTAAAATCCCATCGACAAACAAGAGTATAGATAATATTTACAAGAAGATGACTGCTAAGAAACAACTAGAAAATACTATCCCTATGTGGGGAGATGCAATTGTATGGAGCGAGCTACATCATTCAAGCAACTATCCAGTTTACTGGGATTAGTCACACACACTTTTTGTCCTATAGCCCCCTTTTTCGTATGTGATTTGGAGACTCGGAAGATTCTTCACCTTTTCTATTCATATTTTAAGTTATGTATAGTATTATAATATGTTAGTGTATATACACGTATATATACACGTATATATCTACAAACCAAACAAGTCTTATATGTTGAGGAGAATATATGGAAAAGGAAATTGAAATTTTAAAAGAGAAAATTTTACGCTTGAAAGAGGAGAAGGACGTCTTGATCCTAGCTCATTTTTATGCTAATAGTGAGGTTCAGGACATAGCTGACCAGGTTGGAGATTCTTTCAAGCTAGCTAAGGATGCCCAGAATGCAAAAAATAAGATTATTTGCTTTTGTGGTGTCAATTTTATGGGTGAGAGTGCTAAGCTCTTGAATCCCGATAAAAAAATATTGATTCCAGACATAGGGGCAGGCTGTCCTATGGCAGACATGGTAAACCTAGATGATTTAGACGGTATAAAGGAAAGGTATGATGATGTAGCTATAGTCTCTTACATAAATACAAAAGCAGATGTAAAGTCTAGGAGTGATGTCTGTGTTACTTCTTCAAATGCTATGAAGATAGTATCGGCCCTACCGAATAAGAATATATATTTCTTGCCAGATAAAAATTTGGGATCCTATATAGCAAACCAGATAGAGGACAAAAACTTTATATTCCATGAGGGCTACTGCAAGTACCATAACTTTGTGGAATATGAGGAGGTTGAGGACTTAAAGAATAGGTATGGCTACGATGTCCTTGTACATCCAGAATGTACAAGCCGAGTAGTTGAGCTTGGAGACTGCGTAGGATCTACCAAGGCACTCTTAGACTATGTTGGAAGGACTAAGAAGAAGGGATATATTGTCTGCACAGAAGAGGGCATTTTATACCAGATGAATAAGCTATCACCAGATAGTGAATTTATTATACCTTCATCTATGAAGCCTTGTGAGGATATGAAAAAGAATACCTTGGAAAATCTATACAGGGTATTGGTAGATGAAGGACCAGAAATTATACTTGACGAGTCCTTAATGGAGAGGGCCAGCCGACCTCTCAAAAAGATGATGGAGATGAGTTAAATGAGAGATTTTTTTATGATATTGTAATAGTTGGTAGTGGTGCGGCAGGACTTTCTTGTGCCTTAAAAATTAGACCCTATTTACCAGGTATGTTTAATATCTAAAAAGAGTATGGATGAGGCTAATTCATACCTGGCCCAAGGAGGTATATCGGCTAGGCTAGCACATGAAAATCTAGATGACTATATAGAGGATACCTTAAAGGCAGGCCACTATGAGAATGATGTGGATGTCGTTAGGAATATCTTAGATAAATCCCTAGATGTGGTAGAAGAATTAACAGGTTATGGTGTCAACTTTGACAAAATTGACCAGGATACCTATAGTCTCCATAAGGAAGGTGGACATAGGCTGGCCAGGGTCTACCATGTTGGAGACTTTACTGGTAGGTCTATGTGTGAGGTTATGGCAGAAAGGGTGAAGGTCAGGCCTAATATAGATATTTGTGAAAATACGACTTTTTACGATCTGATAATTGAAGATAATAAAGCTGTAGGCATAAGGGCCTTTGTTGGTGGCCAATATAGGAATATATATGCCCGGGCAGTAGTCCTGGCGACAGGTGGCATAGGGGGTATATTTAATTCATCTACCAACTATAAGTCGGTATCTGGTGATGCCCTGGCTATAGCTATGAAGCATGGGATAGAGATATTAAATTTGGAATATATCCAGATACATCCAACAGTCCTATATGATGAATCCATGGGTAGACATAGCTTAATAACTGAAGCCTTGAGGGGAGAGGGAGGCATCCTGCTTGGCATTAATGGAGACAGGTTTATCAATGAATTGCTTCCCAGGGATGTAGTCAGCAAGGCCATAAGACAAAAGATGGAGGAGGACCACAGTGACCATGTTTACCTATCTCTTGAGAATATAAGGGATAGGGAAAGAATTGATAAACGGTTTCCGACAGTTTTCCAGGCCTGTATGGACAAGGGTATAGATATTAGGAAGGATATGATACCTGTATGCCCGGGCCAGCACTACCAAATGGGTGGCATCAAGGCCAAGATAGATGGTAGGACTAGCCTAACAGGCCTATATGCTATAGGTGAGACATCTTGCACAGGCCTACATGGTAGAAATAGGCTGGCATCAAACTCACTTTTAGAGGCCTGCTTCTGTGGTATGAAGTGTGGTGAAAACCTGAATACTTTATTACCAGACTTTAGGGCCCATATGGAAGAAAACACAGAAACTAGAAAGATAGAGGATATAGTTGATGGCTACCATAAGATTTTGGTAGATACAATAAAGGAAAGGAGCCATGATTTTTATGAATACTGGCTTAAAAATTAAGATGCTTGATAAGATTAAAGAGAGCCTTATGGAGGATATCAACTACAAGGATATTAGTGCCGATGCCATAATAGATGAGGATAGGATGGCCAGGGCAGACTTAATAGCCAAGGAAGACGGTATAATTTGTGGACTAGAGGTATTTTACCAGACCTTTAAAATCTTGGATGAAGGCGTAAAATTTACTTGTTCCTACAAGGATGGAGATAGGGTATGCAAGGGCGATAAGATAGCTATAGTTGAATCTAAGGCTCAGGCCATGCTCTTGGCTGAGAGGACTGGGCTAAACTTCCTTCAGAGGATGAGCGGTATAGCTAGTATGACCAGGTATATGGTGGATGCCCTGGGAGATGAATCCGTTAGTCTGGCTGACACCAGGAAGACTGCCCCAGGACTCAGGGTATTTGACAAGTATTCTGTAGAAGTTGGGGTGGGAAAAAACCACAGGTACAACCTATCTGATATGGTCATGTTAAAAGACAACCACATAGGTGTTGCAGGTGGCATCAGGCAGGCAGTTGAAAAGACAAGAGCCAAGATATCCTTCTCAAAAAAGATAGAATTGGAAGTGGAAAGCTTGGACCAGGTTAAGGAAGCCCTTAATGTAGGTTGTGACATAATAATGTTGGACAACATGTCTATAGACCAGATTAGAGAAGCTGTAGACCTTATAGCTGGCAGGGCCCTTATTGAGGTATCTGGAAATATAAGTCCAGAAAATATAGGTGACTATAGGGGCCTAGGCATAGATATTATATCTTGTGGTGCCTTAACTCATTCGGTAAAGGCCCTGGATATTAGTTTGAAAAATATGGATATAATTTAGTTACAAATCCCATCAGGGTTACAACAAAAAGAATGCTGGAAGTAAAGCACCTAGATGATGTATCAGATATTAAAGGCTATGAAATAGAGACGGTGGAAATTATAACTTTTGGAAGTCCCTGTCAGGATATGTCAATAGCAGGGAAAAGAGCGGGACTTAACGGTTCTCGCTCTAATTTATTTTATAGGAACAGATACGCATTCAATCTGCTATGAAACTCATCAAAAGGCTAAGGATAATTTAGAAGGTAGGAAAATAGATCCTACCTTTTATCATGTGATTTATGGAGCAGATGAAAAAGATGACTGGACAGATCCTGAGTTTTGAAGAAAGCAAATCCATCTTTAGGGGTGACGGTTGGAATTGATAAAGTAAAGGCTGCCTGTGAATCAGCAAAGCAAAATCCTGGTGAGGGAAATTCCTTTAGACAGTTAAGACTTAACCAGTGGGTAAAACAAGCAATTAGGTGGATGCCAATAAATTTGTGATACTTCCATATTTTTGGTTACTGGTGGGAATCAAAATACAGAAAGTGTTTATGATAGTAATGGAAGAACTTTTAAGGAATTATTTAGCTAGTGAGGAACATATTGTTACAAAGCTGGCTAGATTTCATATAGAGTTTGAAGGAATCCATCCATTTATTGATGGAAACGGAAGAACGGGAAGACTTCTTGTCAATCTTGAGTTAATGAAAGCAGGGTATCCACCTATCGATATAAAATTTACAGATAGGATTTCCTATTATAATGCTTTTTGATGAATATCATGTGAAACATAATTTAAAAAGCAATGGAGTCTTTATTTGCCAAGTATATCAATGAAAGATTAGATATATATTTGAAAATGTTACAAAAATTAAAACGCAAATTGCAATTTCAAGTTGAACACTTGAAGTAATAAATTAAGCTACATGCACTTTGATAACTGAATACACCTGATCCAAGAACTCATCAAAGAGTTCCGTCGGCGTTGAATAGCAGAGCTGCCTCCTGGGCAAATCATTTTAATGTATTTTTTTATAAAGGCAGATGTTACAAAAAGTAAGACTATTAAATGGGGATTTGAGGAAAAATTTAAAAAAATATTTAAATGGGGATTTGGAGTATAATCATTATAGTGAGGTGATGTATATGGAGACAACAGTTTTTAAAAGGAAAATGTATATTGCTTGATTTTGCTCGTACCAGCAAAGATATCAATAGCTTATTCGAGGATCTGTCTAGTCTGGATTTTTTCTTTCTCCAACTGCAACAGCTGACTGGTGTTAGACTGTATGAGCAGGAATCAGTAATCATATTTGATGAGGTACAGCTTCTGCCTAAGGCAAGGCAGGCTGGTAATGCGATGCATAGGAGTCTGATGCGTATTTTTAGGCTGTATATGCTTGTTGGCGGTATGCCACAGGCAGTTGAAACGTATGTGGCAGATAATAATCTGCAGGCAGTTGATGAAGCTAAAAGAGAAATTGTAGATTTATACGAGGAAGATTTCACAAAAATAGATGGGACAGGCCTTGCGGGAGATGTCTACGATGCGATTCTAGCTAGCCTTAGCGGTAATGCATCAAGATATGTTTTGGCAAATGCTGGAGTTGGCATAAAATTAGAACAAATGAAGGAACTTGTCCCTGATATGTTGAGTTCCTATACAGTGCTTATTGCATATCATGCTAACAATCCAAGTGTAGGAATGTCGCTTGAGAAGGATGCCGGGCGCTATTAGCTTTTTACATATGATGTAGGATTGTTTGTGACTCTTGCTTTCAGAGATAAGAAGTACACTGAAAATATAATCTATAATAAACTGCTTTCTGATAAACTAGAGGCAAACCTGGGGTATGTATACGAGAATGCAGTCGCTCAGATGCTAACTGCTAAAGGAAATAAACTTTTTTATTATACAATGGGGAGTGAAACTTCAAATTATTTGCATGAAATCGACTTTCTAATTTGAATTAAAGGAAGACAAATGATTTTAGAAACGGAAAGATTGATTCTTCGCTCATGGGAAGAAAGAGATGCCAATGATTTATTTAAATATGCCAGTAATCCAGAGGTTGGTCCGATTGCAGGTTGGCCGGTACATACCAGCATTGAAAACAGCAAGGAGATTATAAAAAATGTTCTTTCCGCACCTGAGACATATGCCGTAGTTTTAAAAGAAACAATGAAGCCAGTTGGTAGTATAGGGTTGATGATTGGCTCTGCAAGTGATAAAGGTATTCCTGATACTGAGGGGGAGATTGGCTACTGGATAGGAGTTCCATATTGGGGTCAGGGTCTTATACCAGAAGCAGTTCGTGAGATTTTGCGACATGGATTTAATGACCTGAATCTGGAGAAACTGTGGTGCGGTTATTTTGACGGAAATACAAAGTCAAAGAGGGTTCAGGAAAAATGTGGTTTCCGTTATCATCATTCAAAAGAGAACGTTCCATGTGCATTGGAAGGTGTTCTTCGCACAGAACACATAACCTGTCTATCAAAGTCGGACTGGATTTCATATAAGTAAATCCCAGTTTAGCAAGATATGGTTAAATTCGAACTTTACAAGGAGAAATTTTATGGATGTAATACAAGCGTTTCTTGATGGTGTTGCTATAGCGGCTATTTTTAACGGGGCGGTAGCTCCCTTGGTACTCATTAATCCAAGATTCTTTTTTGATTCTTATCCAAAGGCTATACAAAAGGCTGCACCCAAACAAATGACAAAACAGGAGAAGAAGATAAACGGGATATTAACCGTTTTCATTGTTGGAATTTGTTTTACCTATTCGACAGCAAGCGTTTTACACAAAGGGATTACCGGTTTTTTGAATTTGTTTTGGACGGGATATATTCAGTGGAGCATATTAAACTTAGGTGATTTTTTCTTGTTAGACTGTCTGTTATTTCAGGGAAAGTATAAGAACAAGATTGTGATCCCAGGAACAGAAGGACACAAGGATTATGAATTTAATAACTGGATGAAACATTTGGCAGTTGTTGAACATTTTCTAGTGATTCCTTTCTTATTTATTCCGATTGTATCGGCAATTCAGGCTTTGTTTATTGGTTTTTTAGGAAGATAAATTTAAATTTGAGGAGGGACTATGGCATTTGATTTTTAAGAAAGAATATAAAGAGTTCTATATGCCTAAGAACAAACCAGAGATAGTTACTGTTCCAAAGGCAAATTTTATTGCAGTAAGAGGTAAAGGTAACCCGAATGAAGAAGGTGGAGCATATCAGCAAGCCATAAGCGTTTTGTATGCCGTAGCCTATACACTTAAGATGAGTTATAAGACCGATTATAAGATAGAAGGATTTTTTGAATATGTAGTGCCACCACTTGAGGGCTTTTGGTGGCAAGATGGTGTTGATGGTGTTGATTATTCTAGCAAAGATACCTTTAATTGGATTTCTGTAATAAGACTCCCGGATTTCGTAACAAAGAAAGATTTTGACTGGGCTGTTGAAGTGGCAACGAAAAAGAAAATACTGGATTGTTCATCAGCAGAATATCTTATGATTGAGGAAGGACTGTGCGCTCAAATAATGCATTTAGGTGCTTTTGATGATGAACCAGCTACCGTTGAAATTATGGATGCATATCTTGAACAAAACGGATATGTGAATGATATAAACAATGATAGATTGCATCATGAGATTTATCTTTCAGATGCAAGAAAAGTTGCTCCTGAAAAATGGAAGACGGTCATTAGACATCCAATTAAAAAAACTA
>BNJU01000724.1_pt1 | contig 101663 bp, 95 predicted proteins | sample 8539281 | NCBI WGS metagenome assembly BNJU01 (sample SAMD00202456, study PRJDB9452) | human saliva metagenome | isolation source: human saliva | place: Japan | reverse complement strand
AAACCTATGGTATCAGGAATGTACTTATATGAAAGAGTTACATTCAAGTTACCATAGGTTTGTGTTTTTTACTTTGTCTGCTCAATGATAGCATTCTTAATCAAGCCCTCCAGTTCTTCTGCAAGTTCTGGATTATCCTTGATCATTGTTTTTGTAGCATCACGGCCTTGTGCGAGTTTGGTTCCATTGTAGCTAAACCAGCTACCGCTCTTCTGAATAATACCATACTGAACACCCAAGTCAACAATCTCACCAATCTTTGAGATACCCTCACCGAAGGTAATCTCAAACTCTGCCTTACGGAAAGGAGGAGCAACCTTGTTCTTTACTATCTTCACACGAACCTGATTACCAATAACCTGATCGCCATCCTTGATAGAAGTAACACGGCGGATGTCAAGACGTACAGAGCTGTAGAACTTCAGTGCGTTACCACCAGTTGTTGTCTCTGGATTACCAAACATCACGCCAATCTTCTCACGCAACTGGTTGATGAAGATGCAGCAAGTATTAGTTTTTGCGATTGTTGAGGTAAGTTTACGCAATGCCTGACTCATCAGTCGTGCTTGTAAACCTACTGCAGAGTCACCCATGTCACCCTCAATCTCCTTCTTTGGAGTCAAAGCAGCAACTGAGTCGACAACGAGAATGTCAATAGCGGAAGAGCGAATCAGCTGGTCTGCAATCTCTAAAGCCTGCTCACCATTGTCTGGCTGAGAAATCCAAAGATTATCAACATCCACACCTAACTTCTCTGCATAGAAACGGTCGAAGGCGTGCTCAGCATCAATGAAGGCTGCAATGCCGCCCTGCTTTTGTGCCTCTGCAATAGCATGAATAGCCAATGTAGTCTTACCAGAACTCTCTGGACCATAAATCTCAATGATTCTACCACGTGGATAACCGCCCACACCGAGTGCTGTGTCAAGTGCAACGCTACCCGTTGGGATTACCTCTACATTCTCTATTTGCTCGTCGCCCATACGCATGATGGACCCTTTACCAAAGTCTTTTTCTATCTTAGACATTGCAGCCTGCAAAGCTTTCAGTTTACCTTCAGCTGCCGATGTCGTACCTGTATCTTCTTTTGCCATATACTATTATCTTGTTTTTGATTGATAAAATACTATTTATTCTTCTTTCTGCTCTTTGGATAGGGTAAAACCTCTGCTAAGGTCTTAACAACCCTGACTGCAAAATCAGACCTTGAAACATCTAAAACGTAGTGTTCCTTGGCTCCTTCATAAGGGAAGCCACGTTCGGCAGATAGCATCATTGACTTAATTGCCTCGTGTTCTTTGACATAAGGTATATTGTCACAAACTATGATAACAGGCTTTTCGTCAACATAAATCATGTATTCACCGAACATCTTCCTGTATCTTACAGTCCCTGCAGTAGCTATCTGACTACTGACAAATTCAATAAAGTCCAAAGAGCAAGCCATCTTCTTATAGTTCTAAATCACCACCAAACTCCTCATGCCAAGGTAAGCCCTGCTTATTGAGTACCTCCAAGAATGGATCTGGATCGAAGTCTTCCACGTTCCATACACCAGGCTTGCGCCACAGTCCCTTGAAGAACATCATTGCACCAGCCATTGCTGGTACGCCTGTCGTATAGCTTACGCCCTGCATACCTGTTTCATTATAGGCATCCTGATGCTTACAGTTGTTATAGATATAATAAGTTTGCTCCTTACCATCCTTGATACCACGAATACGGCAGCCGATAGAGGTCTCACCATCATAGTTCTCGCCGAGGTCCTGTGGATTAGGCAACACTGCCTTCAAGAACTGTAAAGGAACGATATTAACCTTAACTGTCTTGCCAGACCCATCTGCTAATGGTGCTTCATACTCAATCTCATCGATACGGCTCATACCAAGATTCTGAATACAATCAAGGTAAGTAAGGTATTGTTGACCAAAGTCATCCAGAAGCGAGCGCGTTTGATTGTTGGATAGTTCTTGACTAATGACTCCAGCTCCTCGTGGTGCATCAAGTAAGAGTCTCGAGGACCGATGTTTGGATAGGTAATATCTTGATGTACTACCAATGGATCTGTCTCAATCCATTTGCCATTTTCATAATAAAGTCCCTTCTGGGTAATTTCACGGATATTGATTTCTGGGTTAAAGTTGGTTGCAAATGCTTTGTGGTGGTTACCGGCGTTACAGTCAACAATATCAAGATAGTGAATCTCGTCAAAGTGATGCTTTGCTGCATATGCGGTATAAGCCTGTGACACTCCAGGGTCGAAACCACAACCGAGGATAGCTGTCAGTCCAGCCTTCTCGAACTTATCCTTGTAAGCCCACTGCCAGCTATACTCGAAGTGTGCCTCATCCTTTGGCTCATAGTTAGCGGTGTCAAGATAGTTGCAACCGCAAGCTAAGCAGGCATCCATGATAGTGAGGTCCTGATAGGGTAGTGCAAGATTGATAACCAGCTCAGGCTTGAATGAGTTGAAAAGCTGCTTCAACTGCTCAACATCGTCTGCATCAACCTGTGCAGTCTTGATATCAGCCTTGTAGCCCTTATCATGAATTGCCTTAACCAGTTCGTCACATTTCTCCTTACGACGGCTGGCAATCATGAACTCTGTAAACACGTCCTGGTTCTGGACAATCTTAAAAGCGGCTACAGTAGCTACGCCACCTGCGCCAATCATTAAAACTTTTCCCATAGTTCAATTTAATTCTCTGTATTCCCATTCTATTCTCCACTCCAAAGAAGGGAGCAACGGAATGTTATTTTGAGAATTCTTATTTTATTATTATTACTTTATTTTTATGTCTTACTTAATCTTACTTTCAATCTCTGAAGCGGATATACCCATTGCATTAAGAAGCGAGTAACCCAAAAATTTGCTGTTTGAAATTACCTCCTTCGAGTGGTTGCATTGCAAACAAGGTAATATGTTTTAGCTCATCATCTACATCGCGAAGCGTAGAACGAAGTGTACTCATCAATTGGCTGTTCTCAGCGTTTGACACAACCATAATACGTTTAACCTCTTCATGATTAAGAATTGTCTTTAGAAGGTCGAGAAGAACATCGTCTTTTCTTGGCTACTTCATCAACTGTAGCAATAGCATTGATAATAAATTCGCCAAGCTGTGGGTCCTTGAATGCTTGCCCATTCAGTTCTTTCAGATAATCGGCTGGGGCAAAATTCTCAAGTTTTGGATTCTTCTTATCATGTAAAAGAACCACCTGTGTTTCGTGATTTCCAGGCTTCAAACGTCCATCAAGGGCAATGTTTACAACCCACTGGCTGAAATCAGCAGCGGGAATACGACGGTTCAGCATTCGCTCAAAGTTGACAATGAGATCGAAAGCGACATGGTCTATATAATCACCATCCACTATGATGATGTTCTCACTCCATTTAATGTTCTGTGCTTCTTGTGCATTCATAGCTACAAAGATACATTAAATCAAGCAAAATGCAAAATAAATAAGGTCGTTTTTATTGCTTTGTCGACTTGCGTGATTTATACATAAAGAGAATAATAGCAATAATAATAAGAGAGAAGGGTACTATTGATGACATGGAAATTATTTGGACAGAACATGCTGTAATATACAATATAGCCAACAATAGGATTGGCATTATATCACGAAGAGCTTTAGGATTCCTGTTCTTTCGAGATTTTTCGCTCATAAGACTTGTGTCGTATGGATGCTTTTCTTGGTTGACAATCAGTAAGAATACGATAAATGAAATAACAGGAAGTGCCAGTATAAGATACTTAGAACCATAGCTTTCTGCTTCTCCACCAATGTTCCAATGTAGGATAATAGTCTCAGGTCCACTCAGAACACAATATAAGGCAATTACTGTAATTGCAATGATAATGGCTAATGATAGGATTTTACTTTTCATATTATGATTGTTGTTGATGTTAGAAGAGTATGTTTTCGTGAACAAAGATAGATTTTTATTTTATAAAGTTCAAAACGAATATCTGTTTTTTTATTCGTATAAACGCTATAAAAAAATGTTTATATAAAAACTATTACTATTTGGTAATCATTTGAAAAAAATCCTTGCGGAATTACCTCTATATAAAGGTAATTCTGCAAGGATTTCTATATAATTTAAGTTTTATCGGATAGCAATCTTTAGCATTATAAAAATTACTTGTACTTTCCATCTATTCATAACGAGGATACCATTTTATATGCTCTACAGCAGCATGTGCATCTGTAATATTCTCTCTTGTATTCTGATGGTCAATGGCATGTTGGGCTACTACCTCGGCAAGATGCTGTGAGAAAGAAGTAATTTTGTTCACAGGAGGGAGCACTGCTGCGCCAGGTTGTGATGCATCCACAATTCCGCCTAAAGCATGTGCTGCTGCTGATAAGAGTGATTGATCTACTAATTTTGCCGTAGAGGCTATCACTCCCAGTCCTAATCCAGGATACATCAGAGCGTTATTAGCTTGCCCGATAGCGTAAGTTACCCCTTTATAATCTACAGGTGAACTTGGGATACCAGTAGCGATGAGCGCACGTCCATCAGTCCATTCTATCAGGTCAGAAGCTTTTGCTTCAGCAAGTTCTGTTGGATTTGATAGCGGGAAGATAATAGGGCGTTCTGTATGTGCAGCCATTTCTTTCACAATTTCTTCTGTAAAAGCTCCTGGATGTGTAGAAGTTCCTATTAATATAGTAGGTTTAATGGCGCTAACTGCTGAGCGCAAAGTAGGTAGAGGCTTCTGGAAGTCATTTACTGAGCGTGTAAAGAACTGCTGTCCTTCTGTCAAGTCAGTCATGTCATCAGTGAGCAATCCCTGTTTGTCTACTAAATAAATATGTTGCTTTGCCTCATCAGAAGATAGTCCTTGTTGCATAAATTCTTCGTAAATCTGATGTGCAATACCTGCGCCTGCTGTTCCTGCACCAAACACCATCACACGTTGGTCAGTAAATTTCTGTTTTGAAATGTTCAGTGCACCGAGAATAGCAGCCAAAGAAACTATGCCTGTTCCCTGTATATCATCGTTAAATGTTGTAATTTTATTCTGGTAGCGTTCGAGAATGGCTGCTGCATTAGGACGACCAAAGTCTTCCCAATGAAGGTATAAATTTGGAAAGAGACGTTCTGCTGTTTCAACAAACTTGTCTACAAATTCATGATATTTTTTACCACGAACACGTTCATGACGATTGCCTAAATAAAGAGGATTGTCGAGCAACTGTTTATTATCAGTTCCCACGTCAAGTACTAATGGCAATACCTCATTAGGGTTAATACCTGCTGCTGCGGTATAAACCATCAGTTTTCCAATGGCAATGGCAACACCATTAACTCCCCAGTCACCTATACCCAATATAGCCTCGGCATCAGTAACCACAATGAGTTTTATATCTCTTCCTTCTGAAGCGTTGCGCAATGACTTCTCGATATCTTCTGGATGGTCGATAGAGAGGAATCCTGCATCTTGTGGTTTCATGAATAATTCGTCGTATTGACGAATAGCATCTGCGACAACAGGATCATAAACAATCGGCATGAATTCCTCGATGTGCTGCGCCATAAGTGCATAAAATAGAGTACGGTTGGTATTGAAAAGTGTCATCAAATATACACGTTTCTCCAGATTATTTACCTTTTTCTGATATTGCTGATATGTTCTTTCTATCTGCTCTTCAAGTGTCTGTACAACTGGAGGGAGTAGTCCTACAAGATTTAACTTCTTACGTTCAGCCATACTAAAGGCTGTTCCCTTGTTGACGAAAGGGTTGTTCAAGATTTCTTTAGATGTATCCATACTTTCTTTTATTTTTGTTAGTAGCGAAAGGTTACCATGCTACTTATTAGAATCTATAAATATTTTTTTATTTGACAATCTTATTTGTTGTCAAATTTGTCTAATCTTTGAATTGTTATAAAGATATCTAATCTAATAACTCATTATGAATAATTAATAATATTATAGTTCTGATATATAATCTAAAAATACTATTTTATTTTTGTGCTATGATGTAACTTGTTTTCTCTACAATTAGGGCAAAGATATATATAATTTTTTTAGGAAAAAAACAAACAATATAAGATGTTTTTTTATTCTCTTAAGAAATAAAAAGAAAAATATGTTTATTGTGCATTGTTTCTATTTGCTTGTTGTTATTTTTACTTTCTTTTCTTGAAAAAAATTAGGCTTATTGGGATAAATATGTTTTTTTGTCTTCTACAAATAACTTATCCCCCTTATAAAGCGATGTTAGTAAATTATTTTCATGCAACTCAAAGCTAATATATGCTCTTTGGGCTTTGAAATGACGCCCAATTAACTTGCAAAAGGTGCTCTTTTGAGGTCTTACTAACGCCCTTTTTGAAACCTTACTAAGCTACCTTTTTCTTGCACGATCTTATAACTAATTGATTTACTGCTGGTTGTAATCTTACCTTTTATATGTGCTTTTCCGCTTTATTTTATACTTTTTATCCGAAATTGTGTCATGAATTTTCAATATTCTATCTGCAAATTTTCGAAGCCTTAACATGATAAGATTTTCAGTGTTGGAGGATGAACAAGATAGATAGTCAAGACAGTCTTGACTATTTTTTGTTTAATTAATTATTTTGATTCTTTGGTTAATGCTATACGATAAGTGTCTATGCATTTAACGGAATAGCCCAAAAAAAGAGGCTCCTCCATGATAGAGAAGCCTCTTTGCGTATGTTATATAGTGTTTTAACTATATCCGTTTAATCTGTGGATTAGGCGATTATGCCTCCTCGCTCCAGTCCTCCTGAGTCTTGCGAACATAGCTCTTGTAACGGAGCTTAGCCATATCCTCACAAGCCTTGAAGAGCTCCTCGCCCTCATTTGGATAAGCCTTGAGGACAGAGAGGAAACGAACCTCACTGTGAAGGAAGTCTTGGAACTTATCCCATTCTGGTTCCTTAGAATCGAGTGAGAATGGGTTCTTACCCTCTTCAGCCAACAGTGGGTTGTAACGCCAGAGCTGCCAATAACCACAAGCAACAGCATTTGCTTCCTGAGCCTGACTACGACCCATACCGCCCTTCACCTTCAAACCATGGTTGATACATGGAGAGTAAGCGATGATGAGTGATGGTCCAGGATAAGCCTCAGCCTCACGGATAGCCTTCAATGTCTGTGCATTGTCAGCACCCATAGCAATCTGAGCTACGTAAACATAACCATATGTAGTTGCCATCAGACCGAGGTCCTTCTTGCGGATACGCTTACCCTTAGCAGCGAACTGAGCAATAGCACCGAGTGGAGTAGACTTAGAACTCTGGCCACCAGTATTAGAGTAAACCTCAGTATCGAGAACCAAGATGTTAACATCCTCACCAGAAGCGATAACGTGGTCGAGACCACCGTAACCGATATCGTAAGAAGCACCGTCACCACCAATAATCCACTGGCTGCGCTTAACGAGATAGTGGTCGAGTGTCTTCAGCTCTGCACATACAGGGCATCCCTTCTCAGCACCAGCAGCGATCAATGGCTTCAGCTTAGCAGCAGCAACCTTAGATGCATCAGCATCATTCATGTTGTCAAGCCACTCCTGAGCAGCCTCCTTGAACTCTGCAGGTGTATGGTCGTTAGCCATAGAATCGTTAAGAAGTACAGCGATACGCTCGCGCATCTTCTTGTTACCCATAGCCATACCCATACCAAACTCACAGAAGTCCTCGAACAGTGAGTTGTTGAATGCAGGTCCATGACCTTCCTCATTAGTTGTGTAAGGAGTAGAAGGAACTGAAGCTGAGTAGATTGAAGAACAACCAGTAGCATTAGCAATCATCTCACGATCACCGAAGAGCTGTGAAACAAGTTTAACGTATGGAGTCTCACCACAACCAGCACAAGCACCAGAGAACTCGAACAAAGGTTGAGCGAACTGAGAATTCTTAGCATTTGACTTGATGTCTACCAAGTTCTGCTTGCTCTTAACGTTCTTAATGAGGTAATTCCAGTTAGCTGCACGGTGGTTAGCCTCTTCCTCTCCAGCAACGAACTGAGTCATAGAGAGAGCCTTGTTACCCTTCTTACCTGGACATACATCAGCACAGTTGCTACAACCTGTACAGTCGAGAACTGACACCTCAATACGGAACTGCATTCCCTTGAGCTGCTTTGGAGCGATGACGTCGAGTGTCTCTTCGTTGAAGTTAGCCTTCTCAGCCTCATCCAATACGAATGGACGGATACAAGCATGAGGACAAACGTATGAACACTTGTTACACTGGATACAGTTCTCTGCATCCCACTTTGGAACGAAGGTAGCAACACCGCGCTTGTCGAAAGCTGCTGTACCTACTGACCATGTACCGTCAACAGTACCATGATTAACGAAGTCAGAAACCTTCAAGAGGTCACCTGCCTGTGCGTTCATTGGACGAACAAGCTCCTTAACGAATGCTGGTGCATCGTCTACCTTAGCATCGTCATCAGAGAGGTTAGCCCATGCTGGGTCAACAGTCAACTGCTTGTACTCGTTACCACGGTCAACAGCTGCGAAGTTCTTGTCTACAACGTCCTGACCCTTCTTACTGTAACTCTTAACGATGAACTTCTTCATCTGATCAACAGCAAGGTCGAGAGGAATTACCTCAGTAATACGGAAGAATGCAGACTGGAGGATAGTATTGGTACGGTTGCCAAGACCAATCTCCTGTGCAATCTTAGTAGCGTTGATATAGTAAACGCTGATATTGTTCTTTGCGAAGTAACGCTTAACCTTATTAGGAATGAAGTGTACAAGTTCCTCACCATCAAAGATAGTGTTCAACAAGAATGTACCATTCTTACGCAAACCACGTGTAACATCGTACATGTTCAAGTAAGCCTGAACGTGACAAGCTACGAAGTTAGGTGTATTTACCTGATAAGTAGAACGGATTGGATTATCACCGAAGCGGAGGTGAGAACAAGTGAAACCACCAGACTTCTTAGAGTCATAAGAGAAGTAAGCCTGACAGTACTTATTAGTGTTGTCACCGATAATCTTTACTGAGTTCTTGTTAGCACCAACGGTACCGTCAGCACCAAGACCATAGAACTTAGCCTCGTATGTGCTTTCACCACCCAATGGAATCTCCTCAACCTCTGGGAGAGAAGTGAAGGTTACGTCATCAACGATACCTACAGTGAAGTGATTCTTTGGCTCTGGTAACTCGAGGTTGTCATAAACAGCGATAATCTTAGCTGGTGTTGTATCTGAAGAACCGAGACCATAACGACCACCAACGATCAGTGGCTTGTTCTCAACATCATAGAATGCACTCTTAACATCGAGGTACAATGGCTCACCCTCTGCACCTGGTTCCTTAGTACGGTCAAGAACAGCGATACGCTTAACAGACTTTGGTACTGCAGCGAGCAAGTGCTTAACTGAGAATGGACGATAGAGGTGTACAGCAATCATACCAACCTTCTTACCCTGAGACATCAAGTAGTCGATAGCCTCACGAGCTGCCTCAGTTGCTGAACCCATCAAGATGATAATGTTCTCTGCATCCTTAGCACCATAGTAATCGAAGAGGTGATACTCACGGCCTGTAATCTTTGAGATTTCGCCGAGATAGTGCTCAACAACCTCTGCTACATTCTCGTAAGCACTGTTAGATGCCTCACGATGTGTGAAGAATGTCTCAGGGTTCTCAGCTGTACCACGAACTACTGGACGCTCTGGAGTCATTGCACGATCGCGGAAACGCTTAATATCTTCCTCGTCAACCAATGGACGGATATCTTCCTGGTCAAGGCACTCAATCTTATGATACTCGTGTGATGTACGGAAACCATCGAAGAAGTTGATAAATGGTACTGATGTCTTCAATGAAGCAAGGTGAGGAACTGCAGAGAGGTCCATAACCTCCTGAACAGAACCTGAACAGAACATAGCGAAACCTGTCTGACGGCAAGCCATTACGTCCTGGTGGTCACCGAAGATACAAAGAGCGTGACTTGCGAGTGTACGTGCTGAAACGTTGAATACACATGGCAAAAGTTCACCAGCAATCTTGTACATGTTAGGAATCATCAAGAGAAGACCCTGTGATGCGGTGAAGGTTGTCGTGAGAGCACCAGACTGCAGTGAACCGTGTACGGCACCTGCTGCGCCACCCTCTGACTGCATCTCCTGAACGCTTACTGTCTGACCCCAAAGGTTCTTACGACCACGTGCTGACCACTCGTCTACGTGCTCAGCCATTGGAGATGATGGAGTGATAGGATAGATAGCTGCTACCTCAGAGAACATGTAGCTCACGTGAGCAGCGGCCTCGTTACCATCACAAGTGATAAACTTCTTTTCTTTAGCCATTTTGAAATTTATTAAATGAATATTGTTATAATGTTTTTGGTCTTGCCTAATATAGGAAACCTATTAGCCAAAGTGGTACTTGATTGTCTTTTCCCACCTCAGTATTGTATATAGTATAGGTTGTGTCTGTGCTAAATCGCTTTTTAGTCTTTCCAGTATCACATACCTTAAACTTTTCTTTTTGATTGATAATATATGTGCCTTGTTTATTACCTTCATTTACCGAGCATACTTCTTGTAACGCATTTACAAAGAATGTCTCCATAAGCTGCTGTTCGTCAAGTTGGATGGGGTAGATGGCATATATCAAGTTAGAGTTCTGTAACATAACCTTTGCAGGCTTTTTAGGAAACTCTTGTCCTACTGGATATACAAGGTTGATAAGTCGTGCATCAGCAAGATTCTTGATATAATTCATTACCGTAGCACGGCTTGTGTTGATATCTTTAGCAAGGTTGCTGATGTTTGGAGCCTTAGGACCTTCCAAGGCAAGAAGGTAAAATAACTTTTTAATCTTGGTCAGATATTTCAAGTCTATTTGTTTGATGAGAAAAGGATATCTACCTCTGTCATCATATTCATCGTCTTCAGCAGATTCTCTGAGAAGTTACGATGTTCTAAGAAGAAGGGATAAAAGCCGTGGTGAATATAGTCTGCAAAGTACTTCATCGGGCTAACCTTTGAGAGAATATGTCTTGTTATCTCCTCGTGGTTGTTTATAATATCCTTTAATGCGTAAGGCTCAAACTGTTGGTTTGTTTGTAAATTCAAGTATTCGCGAAAAGAGAAACCTCTCAGGTTATAGCTCTTTACAATGCCATTAAGCTCTGGGTTCTCTTCTTTCAGTCTCATGACACTTGAGCCTGTGAAAACTATCTTCAACTCAGGATAATTGTCATAGCATTGACGGAGTTCATGACTCCAATCAGGCTGTTTGAATACTTGATCAATCAGCAAGACTTTTCCGCCATTACGATAAAACTCGCCAGCGAAGTCTGCTATACCTCTGCCTTGGAAGTAAAAGTTATTCATATTTACATAAAGGCATTGGCGATCAGTAGCGCCATAGCGCTCTTTGGCATATTGTAGGAGGAAGGTCGTTTTACCTACGCCTCGCGTACCCTTGATGCCGATGAGGCGGTCGTCCCAATTAATCTCATCCATGAGACGACGACGCACTGGGGCATTTACATGCTCCACCAAGTAAGTATGCGTGCGAAAGAATGCGTCCATCTTGTTCCCGTTATATATATTATCCACATGCAAAGTTACTATTAATTTCTTTAATTTGCAAACTATAGATAGCAAAAAAATGATTTTTTTGGTTTTTTTATTTTTGTGTTATATTTGGTTTGATGTACCTTTGCACAGCATTAACAAAGGATTTCAATGACATTACACGTATTTAACCCCGAACATGATATAGCGTTAGCTTATGATAACAAGTACTTTACGGCTCCGCACGCAGGTAGGCAGCTTCGCAATGATTTAGATTACCTACCTGTTCTGTGGGCAGCGGAAGGTGACTATGTACTTGTAGAAAACGTGAGTTCTGCTCAGCAGCATGCCTCTCGCCTTCAGCGTTATGGTAAGCAGGTGAATTTTGTTGATAAGAAAGGTGTAGATCGTCTATTAGAACAGATTGATAAGGTTGTGCCATGGGGATGGGATTCTTCTATTAAGTTTCAGTTGGGCCAGATGGGGATTAAGCCATCTGTACTTCCTGATAATGAGGTGCTTGCAAATATACGTAGACTTAGTAATCGTCAGTTCTCTTCTGCTGTATTAAAGGAACTACAAGAGAAATTTATTCATCCTATTTTACTTGGTAAGTCGTCCTATGTTGATAGTATTATAGAATTAGAACGTATTCTTCAGAGTTTGGGTAAGGCTGTGATAAAGGCTCCGTGGAGTAGCAGTGGGAGAGGAGTGCGCTATGTTGATACTGTCTTGGATGCTGCCTTGGCTAATTGGTCTAAGAATGTGATAAAGACGCAAGGCGGTATAATGATAGAGCCTTATTACAATAAGGTGAAGGATTTTGGTGTAGAATTTTATGCGGACGCGGGTGGAGTCCATTACGCAGGACTGTCTGTATTCCATACTGTTAACGGCGCATATGTAGGTAATAGCCTTGCAGACGAAGCAGAGAAACATTCTACTCTGTCTACTTATGTATCGAATGAACTGTTACATGAAGTTATTTCAGCTTTAGAGCAGTTGCTAACCAATCATTTGCGAGGTGTTTATAGCGGTCCGTTAGGCGTTGATATGATGATTGTTGCTGCAGAAGATAGTTTTATGCTTCACCCTGTAGTAGAGATTAACTTGAGACGTACGATGGGGCATGTAGCCTTGTCTTTATCTGCTTGGGAAGAACTCCATAATAGAATGATGCGAATAGATTATGATGGTTCTCATTATCATCTTCATATAGTTCACAAAGATAGATAATATTTGTACTTGAATAATTGCTTATAGTAGAGTATGTGAAGTAGTATCAGGTTTCTATTTGTGATGTGTTAGCTTGGAACACAACTTGTGTTTACCCTCCGCACGAATAGTGTTAGCGCTTCGCACGATATGTGTTGGGCTACAGATATCATTAAATAAAGAGGGATAGAAGACCTCAATTGTCATTAATTACACTATAGTAAGCTATTAATGACAATCTTATATAGGAAATGTTTACCAAGAAATAGTGTTTAAAAATAACATTCCCATGATGTTGTGAGCTTGTATTTACTTACAAATTCGGACTTATTCAGCTATAAATAGCTGAATAAGACGTAGACGTTTGAACTTTTATTCGTTAAAGAATTAATTGGCTTAATTGTGATACATCCAGTAAGCCAAGCCAACAACTGCTAAGGCAAAGAATGTCATAACAATCTTCATTACCTTATTAAAAACCTTACGACGGCGTGCCGCTGATGAAGAAGGAGGTTTGATTCCTCCTGTCTGATAGTCGATGTGCTGATGTCTTGTCATGTTTTAGAGTTTGTACGAGGATGTTTTATCGTGAATACTTACAACCTTCGTTTGTTAATATTTGTTTATCATAACTTCGGCAAAGATACAAAAAAACACGGATACAACCTAATGTATCCGTGATTTTCTTTAATTTTTCTTTATTTTAAAAGCGAAAACTTAATTCTAAGTCAAACATTGAATAGTTTGGTTTACCCGTACTATTCATAGAACGATCATGAACATAAGAGTAAATACCACTCAATGCAAGGTTTTTGGTGAACTCGTAGTCAAGTCCTAAGTCGTATTGTGTACGCTGCTTTTCAGCACCATCAGATGGCTGATACATATCGTAACGTGCCTTGGCATGTAGCTTCTTAGGAATGATAGGCGCAATGACTAAAGCATAAACACCCTGAGCTTTGTCTCCATCTGCACTAAGACTGCAGTCTGTAGCTGCCGAAGCATCTGTGTTGCTCAGTGCTTTAGCGAAGGCGTTACCAGTAGAATGTACGTATTCAGAGCGTATGGTCCAATCGTTAACTTTGTATTCTGCAGAGAAGGCATAGCGTCGTTGTTGCAGACTACGTACACCTGAGTGTGTGGCGCCAGCTGCGTCTGTCCATGTTCCCTTGCGAGCATACGAACCAGTCCATCCGAACCAGCCTAAGCGCATGCCTTCAACAGGCATTACCCATACACCACCAATGATATTCTTCTGTTGGTCAACATCTCTTACGTTGATACCTTGACCATCGAATACACCTACCTGATAGTGAACAAGATTTCTACCTGCGGCTGTCTTTAGGAAATCGCCTTGTATCTGTACACCGATGTCACGTCCGTTAGATGGATGTGCACCAGCTCGGTCTGAGAAACTTGCTAATTTCTGAACACCTTGTGCTACACTCATAAATCCCTGATCAATAGGATGGATAGGGTTGTCAAAAGTGAATGGATTCTTGAACTGTCCTGCTTTAACACGGAAGAAATCATACTTCTGCCATTCAATAAAGAGGTCGACTAATCGTGGTGATGCGCCCAATGTAGATGTGTTTCCGTTGAACTGTAACTGTGCTTTCCAAGCCCAATCTTCAAGGATACGACCATCAATTGATACACGGCCTAAGCGGAGGTTGAAACTATTTGACTTGTTGTTGTTCATACCATTGTATTGGTACTGAACGATACCGAAGCCAGACAATTTTACGTTATTAATCCACTTTGGTGCTTCCTGTGCTTTACCGAGAAGTGAGCATAGCATCATTGCTGATAGGATAATTGTTTTTCTCATAACTCTATGAATTTAGGTAATGATAATATTTTAGGTTGATAACTCGGCTATTGATGATGCAAAGATAGTATTTTATCAAATAATAACAAAATATTATGCTGCTTTTGTCGTGTCTTTTCTTGGTTAGAGTTTGAAGATAATGATTTCCTATATATATTAAGGTGAAATTACCCACTATGTCAGTCGCTGTAAAGGATAATTCCTTTGGCTGGAATAGTGGGCAATCTTTAAATATGTAGTTTACTGTCTTTTATCGTTTCTCCAATAAGACAACGTTCTCAACGTGTGGTGTATGTGGGAACATGTCTACAGGTTGGACTGCAGAAACTTTATAGTCTGCATCGAGCAGAGCAAGGTCACGCGCTTGTGTTGCAGGGTTGCAACTGACGTAAACAATTCGCTTTGGACTTGCTCCGAGTATAACGTTCACAACGTCTGGATGCATACCTGCACGTGGAGGGTCTGTGATGATAACGTCCGGACGTCCATGCTCGTGGATGAAGTCTTCGGTCAGAATGTCTTTCATGTCACCTGCATAGAAAAGTGTGTTGTCAATCTTGTTGACTTCTGAGTTAACCTTTGCATCTTCTATTGCCTCTGGAACATATTCTATACCAATTACTTTCTGAGCTTTCTTTGCTACGAAATTAGCAATTGTACCCGTACCCGTATAGAGGTCATATACAAGCTCGTTACCTGTAAGGTTGGCAAATTCGCGTGCAACAGAATAGAGGTGATATGCCTGTTCTGTATTGGTCTGGTAGAAACTCTTTGGTCCCACCTTGAATCTTAAGTCTTCCATCGTTTCAAAGATATGATCATTACCTTTGAAAAGTGTTAGTTCAAGGTCGTTGAATGTATCGTTACCTTTCTGATTATCAACGTAGAAGAGTGAAGAAATTTGTGGAAAACGGTCTGCAATATGCTGCATTAATGCCTTTGCACGCTCATCGTCTCCCTCCTCATCATAGTGGAACTGTACAAGTACCATCCATTCGCCTGTATTAGAGTTGCGCACCATAATATCTCGCAATAAACCATGTTGTGCACGAATATCGTAGAATTTCATTCCAGTAGAGAGTGCATAGTCCCGGATATCCTTGCGAATCTCGTTGCAGAGGTCATCCATCAACCAGCATTTCTCTATAGGATATACCTTGTCAAAGGCACCTGTAATATGGAAGCCGATGGCTCCTTCAGCCAAGCCAATGCCTTCTGGTAGCGCTTTTAGCTCCTCTTCTGTATACCAACGCTTATTAGCACAACCAAATTCGAGCTTGTTACGATATTCCTTGGTGTGTACTGAACCCATGATTGGGCGAAACTCAGGGAGCTCAACCTTGCCAATACGACTCAGTTGATCATATACTTGTTGTTGCTTTGCTTTTAACTGTTCTTCGTAAGGAAGGTTTTGCCACTTACATCCACCACAGATGCCAAAGTGTTCACACATAGGTTCCTGACGTACAGCACTTTTACTGATGAAGCGTATGACTGTAGCTTCGCAATAACTACGTTTCTTCTTACGCACCTGAAGGTCAACTACGTCTCCTGGTACAACAAAAGGAACAAAAATAACTTTATCATCAACATGTGCAACACATTTACCTTCGGCCGCCACAGCTTCTATTGTGACATTCTCTAGAATGGGTAATGGCTTTCTTTTTCTACTCATAATCTGTTTTGTATTTCGCTGCAAAGTTACTAATTTTTTCCCGTTTGTAGTCTGCTTGATAGTTTTTATCAAGTCTGTGTTCGCTAACAAAGCAAAAATGTAAGGTGAAGATAGCAATTTTTATAGAAAAGTTTGTTACTTTACCTATTTATTGGTATATTTGCACTATAGAAATAACTAAAATTCATTATCATTTTTAACTTATGAGCGAAAAGAGAGTTTATACCTTTGGTAATGGTAAGGCTGAGGGTAAGGCTGATATGAGAAATCTCCTTGGTGGCAAGGGTGCCAATCTGGCTGAGATGAACCTCATCGGTGTACCTGTTCCTCCAGGTTTCACAATTACCACTGATGTATGTACTGAGTATTATGAGAAAGGTAAAGAGACTGTAGTAGGCTTGCTGAAGGCAGAAGTAGAGAATAGTGTTAAGCATGTAGAAAGCTTGATGAATTCAACCTTCGGTGATCCAGCTAATCCTCTCCTGATGAGTGTACGCTCTGGTGCACGTGCTTCTATGCCAGGTATGATGGATACAATCCTTAACCTTGGTCTTAATGACGCAGTGGTTGCCGGATTAATTGAAAAGACGGGTAACGAGCGTTTTGCTTACGATAGTTACCGTCGTTTTGTACAGATGTACGGTGATGTTGTTTTGGGTATGAAGCCTGTAAACAAGGAAGATATTGATCCATTTGAGGCAATTATTCAGCAGGTTAAGGCTGAGCGTGGCATTAAGCTCGATAGCGAGATGACTGTTGAAGACTTGAAGCAACTTGTTGCTCTCTTCAAGAAGGCTATCAAGGAGCAGACTGGTAAGGACTTCCCTGATGATCCAATGGAGCAGTTGTGGGGAGCCATTTGTGCTGTGTTTGATTCATGGATGAACGAGCGTGCTATCCTTTACCGTAAGATGGAGGGTATTCCACAAGAGTGGGGTACAGCAGTAACAAGTTCAGGCAATGGTATTCGGTAATATGGGAGAATCATCTGCAACAGGTGTTTGCTTCTCTCGTGATGCTGGTACTGGTGAGAATCTCTTCAATGGTGAGTATCTTATCAATGCACAGGGTGAGGATGTTGTTGCAGGTATCCGTACTCCACAGCAGATTACAAAAGAAGGCTCACTCCGTTGGGCTGCACAGCAAAATATTGACGAAGAAACTCGTGCAACTAAATATCCTTCAATGGAAGAGGCTATGCCTGAGTTGTACAAGCAGCTCTATGCTCTCCAAGATAAGTTGGAGAAGCACTATCACGATATGCAGGATATGGAGTTTACTGTACAGGAAGGTAAGCTTTGGTTCCTCCAGACTCGTAATGGTAAGCGTACAGGTACTGCAATGGTTAAGATTGCTATGGACCTGCTCCATGAAGGTGAGATTGATGAGAAGACAGCGCTTATGCGTTGTGAGCCAAACAAACTCGACGAACTTCTCCACCCAGTATTCGATAAGGAGGCATTGGCTCAGGCACATGTGTTGACACGTGGTTTGCCAGCTTCTCCAGGTGCTGCAAGTGGTCAGGTTGTATTCTTCGCTGACGATGCTACAAAGTGGCACGAGGATGGTCGCCAAGTTATCATGGTTCGTATTGAGACATCTCCAGAGGACCTCGCAGGTATGTCTGCTGCTGAGGGTATCTTGACAGCTCGTGGCGGTATGACTTCACACGCTGCCGTTGTTGCTCGTGGTATGGGTAAGTGCTGTGTCAGTGGTGCTGGTGCTATCATGGTCGACTATAAGGCGCGTACTTTGGAGATTGACGGAACAATTATCCGTGAGGGTGACTATATCTCTTTGAATGGCTCAACAGGTGAAGTTTATCTTGGTGAGGTTAAGACTCGTCCAGCTGAGGTAACAGGTGACTTCGCTGAGCTGATGGATCTTTGTAAGAAGTATAGCAAGTTGGTTGTTCGTACCAACGCAGATACTCCACATGATGCAGAAGTAGCAAGCAACTTCGGTGCTGTTGGTATCGGTCTTTGCCGTACAGAGCACATGTTCTTTGAGAACGAGAAGATTAAGGCTATGCGTGAGATGATTCTCGCAAACACTACTGAGGAGCGTGAAAGAGCACTTGATAAGCTCTTGCCTTATCAGAAGCAGGACTTCTATGGTATCTTGAAGTGTATGGACGGTCTACCAGTTAACATCCGTCTGCTCGATCCTCCTTTGCATGAGTTTGTTCCACATGACCTTAAGGGGCAGGAAGTCATGGCTGAAGAGATGGGCGTTAGTGTTCAGTTTATTCAGAGTCGTGTAAGTGCACTCTCTGAGAGCAACCCAATGTTGGGTCTTCGTGGTTGCCGTTTGGGTAATACATTCCCAGAGATTACTGCAATGCAGACTAAGGCTATCCTCGGTGCTGCTGTTCAGTTGAAGAAGGAAGGCTTCAATCCTAAGCCAGAGATTATGGTACCATTGGTAGGTATTGTTAATGAGCTGGATATTCAAGAGAACATTATTCGCAAGACTGCAAATAAACTTTTCAAGAAGGAAGGCGTTGAGGTTGAATTCAAGGTGGGTACGATGATTGAGATTCCTCGTGCTGCTTTGACAGCTGATGTTATTGCACAGAAGGCTGAATACTTCAGCTTCGGTACAAATGACTTGACTCAGATGACCTTCGGTTATAGCCGTGATGACATCGCAAGCTTCTTGCCAAGCTACTTAGAGAAGAAGATTCTTGATGTTGACCCATTCCAGGTTCTCGACCAAAAGGGTGTTGGTCAGTTAATTCAAATGGGCGTTGAGAAGGGCCGCAAGACTCGCAAGAACCTCAAGTGTGGTATCTGTGGTGAGCATGGTGGTGAGCCAAGTTCTGTTAAGTTCTGCCATCGTGTAGGTCTTAATTATGTTAGCTGCTCTCCATTCCGCGTGCCTATCGCAAGACTTGCTGCGGCACAAGCAGCAGTGGAAGAAATGAAGTAATTTCTTAGAAATATATTTTTTAGGCGGTATACCATGTTTTTACGTAGGTATACCGCCTATTTTTTATATTTTATAAATGTATATCCAAAGAGGTAGAGCCTTTACCTTTCGCTCTCACTTCTAATTTACTAAGTTCTTTACAACAATCTTACTTTATACCAATATGCAATTTATTAAATCAGCGTTTATAGCACTTGCTTTGTTCTCTACGATAGGAGGAACAACTGCTTCTACAAAGAGAAATACGGATATCCTGTCTGGAACGGTTTATATTTGTACGGGACCAAAGGCAAGAAAGTATCATTCAAACCCAAATTGCCGTGGTCTTAATAGATGCTCTGGCAGTATAAAAAGCCTTTCTGTGAGTGCAGCAAAGTCAAAAGGCTTTACTCCATGCAGGATTTGTTATAGATAGTTTGTTTATAAACTATGTTTTAAAACATAGCAAGAAGTATGTCATATTAATCTTACTAACATAAGAGTTGGGTACGTCTAATAATCCTGTTTATATGTTGTTCTTTGAGAAATGAAAAGTTGTTTGCTCTCTTAAAAATGTAACGATATAACTATAGTATTTTTACTTTCATTTTGCTGTCACTTTTAATACCTTATGTAAACGTGTTACAAATCAGCAGGTTATAGGCTATTCTCTTGTGACACGAGTGACAGGAACTTTCATTTTGAATGTTTCTTTTATTGTAGAAAATCAGGGATATTATAATGAATGTGGGGAATAGCGTATTCTGAGGCGGAGTCACTCTTGACAGTAAGGGGCTTAGAGGTGTTTTCACAGTTATGATACATCTTATTTTTTCGGTTCTTCCGAAATATGGAGTGATAAACTAAAAGTCTTATATAATAGGCACACAGAGGTACGGAGGGGACGGAGGTAATGCAATGTCACGGAGGTGCCGACGGCACAAAGAGCAATGGAGGTGTAGTGTACAGATTCTTGATAACTATTTTGAGGTAAACGCTTTGTAGATAAATTGCTAATCGGATTGGTAAACAAGCTCCGTTGCCCTGTGCACCGACGGTGCCTCCATGACTTTCATTGCTTTGTTTTAATAATCCTCTGTACTCTCCTTTTCTCCGTGTGACATTTCCTCATAAACCTAACCTTAAGTGGCAAAACTTATCACTCCCAAATCCTGAAGACCCATTTTTTCTCCATAGTGGATGAGCCACAATAACTCTTTCTTATCATGTCATATCATCGTGCGGATACTTAGCACCAATGGTGCGGACGGTGAACACCAATAGTGCGGACGGTTATGACACGTATAATCACTAAGGATAAGAAAATATGTTGGTCACAAAGAAGCTTAAAGGAGAACAGAGGTTTACCTCATAAAGATCTATAGTAGTATCACTCGAAATATCGGATGAAACAAAAAAAAGGAGTGTGCCAAATGACACACTCCCTTTTTATATTAGTTTCTAAATACTAAGCCTTCGCCGAAGCTGTCGATGATGACAGGCTTGTCACGGTTGACTGTACCTGCAAGCAATGACTTACTGAGGTCGTTCAATACGTAACGTTGGATAGCTCTCTTGACAGGACGCGCACCGAACTCTGGGTCGTAGCCAACATCTGAAAGATAGTTGATGGCTGGGTCAGTCCACTGAAGTTCAATACCCTGTGGCTCTAACATATCCTTAACTCTTTCGAGCTGCAGACGAACAACATCACCAATCTGCTCTTTTGTCAATGGCAAGAACATGATAGTCTCGTCGATACGGTTGAGGAACTCAGGACGAATCGTCTTCTTCAACATATCCATTACCGCAACTTTTGCCTTGTCGATTACCTCCTCACGGTTAGTATCGTTAAGATGTTCAAACTGTTGCTGGATGTATTGTGAACCAAGATTAGACGTCATGATGATAATCGTATTCTTGAAGTTCACTGTTCGTCCCTTATTGTCTGTCAGACGACCATCGTCCAACACCTGCAGAAGGATGTTGAATACGTCTGGATGTGCCTTCTCAATCTCATCAAAGAGTACGACAGAGTAAGGCTTGCGGCGTACAGCCTCAGTCAACTGACCACCCTCATCATAGCCTACATATCCTGGAGGCGCACCGATGAGTCGAGTTACACTGAACTTCTCTTGATACTCGCTCATATCAATTCGGGTCATCATAGACTCGTCATTGAAGAGATAATCAGCCAATGCCTTTGCCAACTCGGTCTTACCAGTACCCGTTGTACCTAAGAAGATGAAGGAAGCAATAGGCTTCTTCGGATCTTGCAATCCTGCACGTGAGCGACGAACCGCATCTGCTACAGCTGTGATAGCCTCATCTTGTCCGATGACACGCTTGTGTAGTTCATCCTCCAAGTGGAGTAGTTTATCCTTCTCACTCTGTAACATTCGTGTGACAGGAATGCCCGTCCAACGGCTCACAACTTCAGCGATATCATCTGCTGTAACCTCCTCGCGCACCATTGCTTGCCCATCTTGTGTGGCTTGCAACTGCTGTTGGATGTTCTTGATATCGTCTTCTAATTGCTTTAGTCGTGAGTATCTAATTTCGGCAACACGCTCGTAATTACCCTCACGCTCGGCACGGTCAGCCTCATACTTGAGCCGTTCAATCTCTTGTTTGTCCTGCTGAATCTTATTCACCAGTCCACGTTCGCCTTCCCACTTTGCACGGAATCCATGTTCCTGCTCTTTGAGTTCTGCGATTTCCTTGTCGAGTTGTGCAATCTTTTCTGTGTCGTTCTCGCGTTTAATAGCCTCACGCTCAATTTCAAGCTGCTTCAATCTACGACTGATTTCATCCAACTCCTCTGGTACAGAATCACGTTCCATACGCAGTTTTGCAGCAGCCTCATCCATCAAGTCGATAGCCTTATCTGGCAAGAAACGGTCTGAAATATAACGCTCAGAGAGCTTAACAGCTGCGATACAAGCATCATCTTGGATACGTACCTTGTGATGATTCTCATAACGCTCCTTCAATCCACGAAGGATAGAGATAGCATCCAACTCGTCTGGTTCATCTACTAACACGGTCTGGAAACGACGCTCAAGAGCCTTATCTTTCTCAAATACTTCTGATATTCATTCAGTGTTGTTGCACCGATAGCTCTCAATTCGCCACGTGCTAAGGCTGGTTTAAGGATATTTGCAGCATCCATGGCACCTTCGCCACCACCTGCACCAACAAGTGTGTGAATCTCGTCAATGAAGAGAATGATGTTACCATCAGCCTGCATCACTTCCTTAACAACACTCTTGAGACGCTCCTCGAACTCACCTTTATACTTAGCACCAGCCAACATCGCACCCATATCCAATGAGTAGAGTTGCTTGTCCTTTAAGTTTTCTGGTACATCACCACGAACGATTCTCTCTGCTAAGCCCTCAACGATAGCTGTCTTACCAGTACCTGGCTCACCAATGAGAATAGGGTTGTTCTTTGTACGACGAGAAAGAATCTGCAATACTCTTCGAATCTCCTCATCACGACCAATCACTGGGTCGAGTTTTCCTGCACGTGCATCCTCGATAAGGTTGCGTGCATATTTCTGTAATGACTGATAGTTCTCATCACCACTTTGTGATTGTACCTTCTGACCTTGTCTAAGATCATTGATAGCAGCTGTCATTTCCTTCTCTGTACAACCCGCATCTTTCAATATACGGCTTGCGGTTGAGTTCACAGCAAGTAGGGCGAGCAGCATCGGTTCGATACTAACGAATTCGTCACCCATCTTCTGGGAGGTCTCTACTGTACGCTGCATCACCTGATTGGTTTCAGAAGAGAGGTAAGGTTCACCACCAGAGACTTTTGGTAAGTGACTCATCTCATTCTGAATGGCACTCTCCACAGCTTGTGCATTGACGCCAATTTTCTGGAAGATGTAGTTTATTACATCTTTTCCTTTATCCATTACACCAGCTAATATGTGTACTGGCTCAATGGTCTGCTGTCCATTTCGCTGTGCAATGTTTATCGCACTTTGAACAGCTTCTTGTGCTTTGATTGTAAATTTCTCAAATGTCATATTCAAATCTCCTTCCTATAGCTCCTACACCTTTATAATAGGCTTCGGAACTTGTTCTTATTTTTTGTTTCTATTGCCTATATCTCAAACCTTGTGCCTAAAGGTGTTTTCTGTCAACTTGTCGCTTGCTGTAGACAAATTGGCAGTTAATCGATTTTCGAAAAGGCAGGGGAACGAGGTTGGGGACGTACTTTTCAATGTTCAGTTCTCTTGGTGTTTACAGCATATAAATGCACAGATATAAATAAGTAAGCCCCAAAGAATATAGAAAACCCTTCGTAAGGCATCTCCATTTGTTCCATCCAAAGATAAATGTAGTAGAGTAAGGACAATAGGGCAATTATAAGAAATGTATATTTCCTTGTTTTACTTATTCCGTATACTGAGAATGAAACTATAAAACTAATAACATAGAGTAGGGTACTATAAAGGTACAGAATACCAGTCCCAACATCGTGTCCATTCCTACAGGTGCCTTGTACAACACTAACCCCAAGGATATAAATGAATGTTAACGTAGATATTAATATGCCTTTACTAAGTTTATTCATTAGTTTGATTGTTTTTTATTTTTCAAGTTCTCTTTCATTTTACCGTATATAAGCGCATAGATATAAACGAGTTTGCCCAAATAATATAGTAAAGCCTTTTATAGGGTATATCTGTATGTTGTATTCAAAGATAAAGGAAAGATATAATAATAGGCAGAAGACTGAATCTATTGTTTATTATTTCTTACATAAGCTTCACTGTTACTGGGGTTATTTTTTTGATAATAAACGGTGATAGTATCACCAATATGCAGACTTTCATATTCTCCATATTGTTTACTTCTACCTTCATAGGTCTTCTGATCTACGTTATATGAATAGGAGTAGTAAGGAGTTGCGCGAATTTTATAAAGTCTATTGACTACACCTTTAGTGTAAGCTGGGTTCTCAGCAATCTTGCTACTCTTCCATACATGCCATAAAGAGATTCCTAACAGTGCGATAACAAGATAGGCTATTGAGCGTTGATACTTTCTTTTCATTTGTCAGATTGAGCATTATTATTCAACTTCTCCTTAATAAAGTTATGAAGGCGATGTGTAAACTCATAGTTTTTCAGTCCCCATTTGGGTGCTATGAGGAGGTCGGGGGGACTCTGACTGACAAAGCGTTCGAGTACAAGGTCGGGGCGAAGAAGGCTAATGTAATCTGCTATGAGCTTGATATACTCTTCAACCGTATAAAGGTGAAATGGCTTTTCAGCGTACATCTTTGCCAGACGAGTTCCACGAATAATCTGTAACTGATGAATCTTCAATGTCGTTAAGGGAAGAGAAGAGATGATAGGGGCTTGTCTTAAACTCTCTTTTGCATCTTCACCAGGTAGACCGAGAATGATATGTGCGCCGACACGAATGCCACGTCGGGCAGTCTCTTCTATAGCTTTACGTGCACAAGCAAAGTCATGCCCGCGATTAACCAGTCGTAATGTCTCATCATTGCAGGTTTCCACACCATACTCAACGATGAGGAATGTGCGGCGATTCAGTTCTTCAAAGTAATCTAAGAGGTCATCATTGATACAGTCGGGACGTGTACCGATAACGAGTCCAACCACATCCTCCACAGCAAGTGCTTCCTCATAGAGTTTTTAATATGGTCATTAGTGCTGTAAGTATTGGTATAAGCCTGGAAATAAGCAAGATATTTCATCTCAGGATACTTACCTGAAAAGAATTGTTTGCCATCCTCAAGTTGTTGGGTCACACTCTTTCCATTATCGCAATAGGCTGGGTTGAACGTCTGGTTGTTACAATAGAAACAACCACCACGGCCAATCCTTCCGTCTCGGTTCGGGCAGGTAAAGCCAGCATTAACCGATATCTTCTGTACTTTATAAGGGAACTGAGAGCGCAACCAGTTCCCGAAATCGCAATAATATTGTTCCATTCTTTTGCAAATATACGGAATATTTTATATTTTTGTGCTGTTAAAACTTGAATTTATGAAACGTATATTACTTCTGTTTGCAACAATGCTAACCGCACTTCAGTTGATGGCTGGAGAACCTATCTCTTTGAAAGACATTACTAATGGTGCTTTTGCAACTAAGCGTATCTCGGGTGTTAATCCTTTAAAAGGAACTTCTGAGTATGTACAAATCTCGTCTGATGGTCGTCAGGTGGTTAAGTATTCTTTTAAAACAGGTAGCTCTACAGGGGTTATCTTTGACCTCGCTGATGCCAAGGGTGAACAATTAAAAATCCTTTTGATGATTATCAGATCTCGTCTGATGGAAGTCGATCGTTATTACAGACGAATACAAATCGTATCTATCGTCGTTCGTTTACAGCAGACTTTTTATCTCTATGATGTAAAAGACAAAACAGTTAAAGAAACTGTCAAAAAGATGGCTCTGAGCAGATTCCTACTTTCTCTCCAGATGGTCGTCAGATCGCTTATGTTCATCAGAATAATATCTATATTACAGATGGAGAGAGCGTAAAGCAGGTTACAACGGATGGTGAGTTTAATAAGGTAATCAATGGTTTACCTGACTGGGTGAATGAAGAGGAGTTCGGCTTTAATAATGCACTTGCTTGGAGTGCAGATAGTAAGACGCTAAGTTGGATTAGATATGACGAGAGTGAGGTAAAGAGTTATACCCTACAGTTTTACAAAGGTTCTCACCCTGCATATGATATGTTTGATATCTATCCTGGTGATTACAGCTATAAATATCCAAAGGCTGGCGAAGCAAACTCAAAGGTTAGTGCATGGTCTTATAGCTTGAGTGATGGTGCTGTACGTAAATATGATTTACCATTAGCGGCAGATGGTTATATTCCACGCATCAAGTCTACCTTTGATGCAAATAGAATTATCCTCTATACAATGAATCGTCATCAGGACGTGTTGAACCTCTATGCTGCTAACCCTCTGACAGGTACATGTAATCTACTGATAAAGGAAAGTGTACCTAAGTATGTGAAGGAAGAAGCTATGGAGGGTATTAGCATCATGAAGGATTATATTCTTGTTCCTTCTGACCGTGATGGCTATATGCACCTTTACTTATATAATAAGGATGGTAAAGCTTTTACGTCAGATTGATAAGGGGAACTATGACGTAACTGAAATCTATGGATATGATGAGAAGACTGGAAATACCTACTTCCAAGCAGCAGCACGTAAGCCAATGCAGCGTGAGATATATGTTGCAGACAAGTCGGGTAAGTTGACTTGTCTTTCTGCTCGTGCGGGATGGAATGTTGCTTCGTTCTCTGGTGATTATAAGTATTTCCTCAATACATGGAGCGATAGCAATCATCCATACGTATTTGCTATCTATGATAACAAAGGTAAGGAGATACGTGAGGTGCTTAATAATAATGAACTGCAGGCAAAGTTGGCAAAGTATGGCAACGCTGGTGTTGAGTTCTTTACATTTACAACCTCTGAAGGTGTGAAACTTAATGGCTGGATGGTGAAGCCTGCTAACTTCGATGCAACAAAGAAGTATCCTGTAATTATGCACCAGTATAGTGGTCCGGGTAGTCAGCAGGTTGTCGACAACTGGGGCGTTGGGTCTATGGGTAGTGGTGCAATGTTTGACTACTACTTAACACAGAAAGGCTATATCGTCGTTACTGTCGATGGTCGTGGTACTGGTGCGCGTGGTGCAGAGTTTGAGAAGTGTACTTATTTGAAGCTTGGCGATTTGGAATCAAAGGATCAGACAGAAACTGCATTGTGGTTGGGCAAGCAAAGTTATGTCGATGCTTCGCGTATTGGAATATGGGGTTGGAGCTTTGGAGGCTTCAATACATTGATGAGTATGAGCGAGGGACGCAATGCGTTCAAGGCAGGTGTAGCTATTGCTCCACCAACGAACTGGCGCTATTATGACTCTGTTTATACTGAGCGTTATATGCGTACACCACAGGAGAATGCTGCTGGTTATGCTATTAATCCAATTAATCGAGCAGAGAAGCTTCATGGTAAACTCTTAATATGTCATGGCCTAACGGACGATAACGTACATCCGCAGAATGCCTTTGAGTATTCTGAGGCTTTGGTTCAAGCTGATAAGGACTTCAAAGAGAATCTTTATACCAATCGTAACCATGGTATTTATGGTGGTAACACTCGTAATCATCTTCTGAGACAGGTTACTGAATGGTTTATTGAGAATCTGTAATCAGCACTGATAAAAGAACTATGCTGTTCGCTAAGCACTCTCATGTATAAGTGAACCATGCGTGTCTTACTACTTATTAAGATGATGACAAGGGTCTTTTAACTCATCTTTTACTGATGTGTTAATGCTCAACACATAGTGTGCTGATGCTTAACACGTCATGTGCGGATGGTAAACACCAATGGTGTAGATTACTTAGTGTAGTGCAATATGATATTATCAGGGAATAAATTGTTGGTAGAAAGGAGTTGTTCTATCAGATAACTGTAAATCAAAGGTGATGTCGTATGGACGAATATATTATTCAAAGTTCTATTAGATAGCACTAATAAATAAAAAACTCGGGCACTGAATTGATATAATCAGTGTCCGAGTTTTTATTTATAATTGTTTTCAGTTTGCTCTTTAACCAAAGAGACGCTCAAAGAAGCCTTTCTTTTTAGGCTTTTCTTCGCTTGTAGCTGCCTCGAGGTGTGTAGAATCAGCTTTCTCAGAGATTGTTTTCTTCTTAACAGCAGAATCATCTGCAGGGATGTCTTCACCCTCGATGATACCCGCAGTACCCCATTGTGCAGCAAGTATTGTAGCATCCTTGCGAGCTGTATTCTCGTCAATTTCATATTGACCGCAGATTAACTCTACGAGGCTATCTACTGTAAAAGAATCCATCTTCTGCACCTCTTCCCATAAGTATGCAGAACTTTCGTTCATAGATATAATATTGCTGAAGTCAATATTTTCATCTCCTTCCGCAACGATAATATGTTCTCCGCATACTTCACGGAGGTTGAAGCCATTCTTTACTTTCATTCTTATTGATAGTTTATATTATTATCTTTCTTTTTATATTCCATTAAATGGTGCCAAAGATAGGAATCCAGATACGTCTGTAAATGCCTAATAAATATCTTCGGATTGGAAGAAGTCGGGTCCAAATAAAGCTATATGACTTCCATTTCCAAGCATTTGTAGCATCCATCTTATTTCGTCCTTTACGGTAGAAACCAATGACTGCTCCAACAATATTCTCTTTCTTACAATGCTCAACACCAAGGTTGCCATCACCGCGTAAGGTCACGTTGTCACCTTCTATGCTGTCAATACGATGTAAGACGAAGTGTCGTGGTGTTATCTCCGCTAAGACTGGGTCGCCAACTTTTATTATGGAAGGCTTGACAAGCAAAGCTTTGTCACGGTCGTTTTCAAGGAAAGGACGCATAGAATAGCCACGAAGGCGTAACGTAACAGTATGTCCTTCATTTAACATCTTGACAACTTCTGGTAGAAACTCTGCATTCGCAAACTGGATTTCAGAAGTCGTAAGTACTGTTTTTGACATAAGTTTTATCTTTTCGTTACGGTTTGATAGCACACTTCTGCTGCTTCTTGATTAGGCAAGCAATGTAACGTAAATATCCTCCCAGCTTCTACAATCTTTGTAATAGTATCACAAACGCCATTGTAAATGTCTGAATCCCACTTCATGCTGGAGCAAGAGGGGAGTAGTGAAGCAAATGCTGCAATAGGATTGGGCTTCTCAACAGAGTTTGTTGTAGCGCGGTCAATACGTGTAATAGCACCTAAACGAGCCTTGACATTGCGATAGCATGGTGTCTTACCACTCCATGGGCTACCATATATCCATGTTTCTCCATCAATGATTCTCACGATAGGATTGTCATCGTTCATGAGGTCACTGCCTGGAATATAGCGTAGCCACATACTAACCTGGGTTGACTTACCTGTTCCGCTCTTGGCAATGAAGGCATAGCCATAGCCATTGTTACGAACAAGAGATGCGTGAATCAGCAAGGTTTTCTTATGTGCACCAGCAAAGGCAAAGATAAGCATCAATGCATTATTAAGTCCAAATGTGCGCATATTCTTGTTGCCATTGAGTGCACAACGACAGTCAGAGAAGTCTTTATTACTCTGTAGCAGACAACAATCAGAGCCATTAATGTCCTTGATAATATACTGATAGCTACCATCATCAACACGATCCACAATGGTATCACCATTTCCTGTATCGAAAGCACGGATACGTTGTCTCCTTTCCTTTGGAACAGGTCGAAGCGTATCGTCAACCGTTAAGCGGAAAAAGACATTCTCTGAAACCTCTTTGATTCTGAAAGGTTCAAACGAACTTAGTAAGTGCATTCCGTTGACATCAGTCTCACGGAATATAATCTGTATATCAAAGTCTGCTATTCTGAAGTTATTTATTTCCATCTTTAGAGGCTCTGCTTACTTTGACTTTGTGGTTTTAGTATTCACTTGTGTCTCTTCGTTTGAAGTATAGTTGTCTGGTGTTATAGTCTTATAGCTGAACTCTGCATCAGAGATAAACTTAACTATATATTTCTTCTTACCCTTTTCGTATTTATTTTTCAAAGCTGTGAACTGTTTCATAGCTTTATTCTCATTCTCAGCATACATCGTAACGCAAGTCGGATAGCTTACCAAACCATTGTTCTGAAGGTAATAACGGAGTTGATATGAGTAGTCTTCACGATTAGCAAGGAACTTAGTACGGTCGTTTGCAAGGTAGGCATCCACCTTCTGAATATTGGTCATATAAACCGTTGAATCATTAAAAGAGGCTGCAAAACCAAACATATATACCTTTGCAGGCTTGTATCCTTTTGCGTTACTACTATTTACCCATCCCAGCAGGAGTACTGCTATAATTAATACCTGACGTAATTTCATCTTAAATTAATATCTTACAATGTTAATGTTATTGTCCTAAATAAGCCTTCCAAAAACCTTGCTATTGGATAGTTGGCGTAGGCGTCTTATTGCTTTTTCTTTAATCTGTCTTACCCGTTCACGTGTGAGATTATATTTACTTCCTATCTCTTCCAATGTCATTTCACGTTGGTTAATTCCAAAGTAAGCCTCTATAACCACCTTCTCTCTATCCTCAAGAATCTGTAAAGCTCTTCCAATTTCTTCCCGTAGACTCTCTTCAACCAACTCTTTATCAGTTGATGGTGTGTTATCATTAGGAATAACGTCAAGTAAGCTACTTTGCTCGTCGTCATAGAATGGAGCATCTACCGAGACATGACGTGAATTAACTTTCATTGCATCAACAATCTTGTCTTCTGGTATATCAGTATTCTGTGCTATCTCATCAATACTCGGACGGCGTTCGTTCTCTTGTTCAAACTGTGTCAATATCTTATTGATTTTATTGACAGAGCTTACTTGATTTAGTGGTAATCTGATGATACGACTTTGTTCTGCTATTGCTTGCAAGATGCTTTGTCTTATCCACCATACAGCGTATGAGATAAACTTGAAGCCGCGTGTTTCATCAAACTTCTCTGCTGCTTTGATTAATCCTACATTACCTTCGTTAATAAGATCGGGCAGAGAAAGCCCCTGATTTTGATATTGCTTTGCAACTGAGACAACGAAGCGCAGGTTAGCTTTCGTCAGACGTTCTAAAGCTTTTCGATCACCATTTCGAATCTTTTGAGCAAGCTCAACTTCTTCTTCGATACTGATCATTTCTTCGTGACCGATTTCCTGCAGATACTTATCAAGAGAAGCACTCTCTCGATTCGTAATCGATTTTGTGATTTTCAATTGTCTCATGTGCTTAGCATTATTTTAAGTGATGGCAAATTTACACAAATTCAATGAGTTAAACAAATAAAAAAGTAAAAAACTCACATAAGAATCTATAATGATTTTGTGTTGTGTATTAGGTTTTTGGTCTTTTAACGGTTTCTTGTTGACTGATAGGTGTTTTATTGGTTGATAATGGTTGAATATTCTTTTCATGTTCATACAACGTTTTTTAGTGCGATAAGAGGTGGTTAGATTTGGATTCTTGGTGGTTATTATGTTGCGTTTATAGGGTAAGAAGAGGGTTCTTACGTTAAACACATAGATTGTTAATAGAATAATATTAATTTACTTGCATGGTATGACTACCCCCAATTAGATGGTTTTATAAAGGCGGAAAGACTACATGATAAATGTCATTAGGTCTGATGTCTATCTGTATTCTACAAACAATTTATTCCCTTACTTGTTGAAGTTTGTAAACTATTTTAGGATGACTCGAAACCAATATATGCCCATTTGGCTTCTTAAAGACGCCTAATTGACTTGCAAAGGATGCCCTTTAAGACCCTTACTAACGCCCTTTTGAAGTCCTATTAAGTACCTTTTGGTTTACTGATTTATAACTGGTTGATATACTGTTGGTTATAAAGTCACTTTTTATATGTGTTTTTGCCGTTGTTTATAGATGTTTCACTTGGTATTATGTAATGATTTTTTTCAAGGTGTTGCTTGTCAGTAATCCCCCATTCTTGTATCTAAAAACCAAGAATGGGGAATTTTATTTTGTCAGCTTTTCAGCTGAAAGTTATCTGTCGTTAATCAGCAAGAGGAATAGCGAAGTAAGCCTTCTTACCAGTTGGGTAAATACCCTGAACGTAGAGAACTGGATCCTTGCTGGTAGATGCCTTCTTAACAATATTCTGCAAGTCGTCAATGTTCTTCACCATGGTCTCGTTTACATTCTGAATGATGAAGCCACGATTGATTCCAGCAGACTTCAATGCACCATTGTTAACCTTCAGTACCTCAAGACCATAGTTGATATTCAACTGCTTTTTAAGGGCATCCTGTACTGGACGGAACTGACCACCAAGAACGTCAATATCAGCCTGCTCGATTACCTTTGTCGTACCCTGTGCATTCTTCAGTGTGATAGTCTTTGAGATTTCTTTCTTATTGCGGATGAAAGTAACGGTTGCCTTATCGCCAGGACGCTTGCTGTTGAGTGCCTGCTGAAGCTCAGACATACGTGTCACCTTCTGTCCGTCAAACTTAGTGATAACATCACCCTTTGCCAAACCTAAGGCTGCACCATTTCCTTCTTCTGAAACCTCGCTAACGTAAACACCAGCATTTGTACCAAGGTCAACGTTCTTGCCTTCTTCTTTCTGAGCGTTGATGAAGTTCAGTACGTCACCACCTTGAATGCCGAGCATTACACGTTGTACGCTACCATACTTCTTGATATCATCAACAACCTTATTCATTATTGATGTTGGGATAGCAAAACCATAACCACTATATGCACCTGTCTGTGAGTAGAGCATAGCGTTGATACCTACTAACTCACCCTGAGTGTTAACCAAGGCACCACCAGAGTTACCCTGGTTGATGGCTGCGTCAGTCTGGATAAAGCTCTCAATACCATTGCGAGTAGCACCCAAACCACGTGACTTAGCACTTACGATACCAGCCGTTACAGTATTGTTGAGGTTGTAAGGGTTACCTACAGCAATTACCCATTCTCCAACTTTCAGCTTGTCTGAGTCGCCAATAGGAAGGGTAGGGAGGTTCGTTGCGTTTACCTTTAGCAGTGCGAGGTCAGTCTGCTTGTCAGTGCCAACGATGCGAGCAGAGAACTCACGGTTGTCATTCAGTGTGACTGTCAATTCGTCAGCACCCTCAACAACGTGATTATTCGTTACGATATAACCATCAGGTGAGATGATAACACCGCTACCTGTAGCCTCCTTCTTAGGAGTCTGAACCTGCTGACGGCGTGAACCATTACCTTGATTAGGATTTCCAAAGAAACCAAATGGGTCAAAGAAACCACCAAATGGGTCATCTTGAACATCAACGGTTTGTGTCTTAGAATTCTGTACATACTTAATGTGAACGACAGCTGGAAGAGCTTTCTCAGCTGCGTATGTGAGGTCAACTGGCTGACCAGGAGCTACAACTGGTGCTTCTGCAGCATACACTTTGATGAAGGCGCCAGTAGAAAAGGCGAGGGCTGTAACACATGCCGCGCCTGCCAAATACTTTGATAAATTCTTCATATTCTTAATTATTTGTTCGTTAATTACTTTTTTATGTGTCAAGCCGTCATTATTTGTAAATGTCTTGTTGACATATTTTGGAATGCAAATATAGGAGCAAATTTTGTAAAACCGACAATTTGTCAGTTATCTTTATCCGATTTTAACAATTAAAATTTAACACTTAACGACTATTAATCTGATGTGATGTAAATTTTGCATTTATTTGTTTCGGGTAGTTGTTTTGTTCCTAATTGTCATCTTGTTGTTTAATAAGTTGACAAAATGAAAGGAAATGTAAGTCATTGTGTCATGTGGTTGATGTAACTCCACTCTTTGGAGAGGGCTTTGGATGAGCGCATTATTTAATACTTATAGGTACTGAAAGGTATGGCAGAGATACAAAAACTACTGTATGACGTGATTATTTTCATGAAAAGAAATTTTTATTGTCATGAAAATACTTTCGTGAGGATATACTCTAATGTGTGTAAAGCATTTTTTTATAATACGTAGAGCATAGGTATAATAGGTGTAAAGGTAGCTTTTAAGAATCTTGTTTATAGCTTGATATGCTATTATGTTGTTATAATTATCTTAATGTCTATGTGTTTAGGTTCACACAATAACTTCTTTCTGTCTTTTTATACTATCTCTTTTCTTGGTTAAGTTTAGATTATCATTGAAATATTTTGGCTTTTCCATGTTTTCCATTATCTTTGCATTCTGATAAGGCAGTGTTCCGGCTCTGTCGCTGGCATCTGTAATGGATGCGAGAGGAAAAGTCCGGGCAGCATAGGGCATCCTGCTTCCGAAAAATAGAAGCTATTGGTGACGAGATGTAGGTAGAAGAAAATAACCGCCATGCAGTAATGTGTGGTAAGGGTGAGAAGGTGGTGTAAGAGACTACCAGCAGGCGGGTGATCGTCTGGCTGTGCCGTTCAGGAGCTGCAAGTTCATGTAAACCGTTGTTTGAGGGTAGCCCGCCCAAGCGCAAGCACAACGGAGGGTAGAATGCTTTAGTTGCAAGGTGACTTGTAATATAGATAAATGACAGGCATCTTCCTATTATCGAAAGATGAGGAAGAAACAGAACCCGGCTTATAGGAGCACTGTTTTATTTTTCTTTCATATACGCCCATCTTCTCACATTCAGTTTGGAATGATGGAGAAGAGTTGGGATCTTTTTATTAATATAAAAACATAGGAAAATCATGAAAGATTTAGAAGAACAGTATGTAACTGTGTTGGATGATTTTCAACACACAGTAGAAAATAAAATCAGAAATCATAAAGACGAAGTGGGCTTTCCTCAGTTACCAGCTAATGTTAGTGAGGAGGAACTTTCTAATTATCTTTTTGATTACCAGGCGGCTTTGGACAGTGAGGGTACAGAGCGTTCGCGTTATACAATAGCGGGCTTCCTTTTGTGCTTACCGATATTGATAATGTCGGCATTTCCAGATGATTCGCTGCCTTTTAAAGGAATACTGAATGTGTTGGCAGCTATCGGTGTGGGCTTGGTTCTCTTCCTTCTTTATAGGGTAATGATGAAAGTTTTAGTGCGCAACAAGATTCGTCGTGCTAATCAAGACTATCCAGAGGCGAAGGCTTATGTAGACCGAGTTATGGATTTTAAGTAAGTTTTGTTAATGATTTAGTTGTAGTATGGAATTACCTGATTTTCAAAAGTATAAAGATAAGTTTACCCAACAGGGTTTCTTTGATAAGATTCAGCGTGTAGCAAAGCGTGCTGGTGCTAAGTTGGTATATGTGGCATTGATTTTGTATTATTTGATACAAAGTGATAAGGTGTCACTTAAGGATAAGGCTATTATCATTGGTGCATTGGGTTATCTAATCTCACCACTTGATGCTGTGCCTGATGCTATTCCTATTGCAGGACTATCAGACGACCTCGGTGTTTTGCTTTATGTATTAAATAAGGTGTGGTCTTCTGTTGATGATGAGATGAAAAATCAGGCACGTGAAAAGTTGTCAAAGTGGTTTGACGATGATGAAATGGAGGTAGCAGAAGATATCTTTACGGAAGATACTACCGATACTCCAGTGTGAAAAGTAGAATAAGGAGGAAAAGATGTGGCAGTATATTGTCTTAGCCATAGTGATTTTATCAGCTGTAGGCTATGTGGTTTATCGTACGTGGCAATCGTTTCGAGCAGCAAGTGATCCATGTCATGGATGCTCGGGTTGTACCATTCATGATCAGTTGAAGAAAAAGCAAAAACTGGAAGGTCGTAAGAAGCCCGCTTGTTTTAAATAGTTTCATTTAAGAAACCTATCAATAGGATTACTTGAACTTATCTTTTTGCTCGATGTCTGTGAAAGATTCTTGGTATCTTACATGAAGAAGATTTTACGTAATCTTTATTGAAAAAAAGTTTCTGAATTGTTTGGTTAAACCGAAATAATTGATTATCTTTGCACTCGCAAATCGCAATTATGATTTGTAATAGAATGGTGCTTGGGCCGGGAGGTTAGGCAATGGTCTGCAAAACCATGTAGAGCGGTTCGATTCCGCTAGGCACCTCAAAAGACTCTCAGTATTGGGAGTCTTTTTTATTTCTATAACTTTGTCAGCACATCAATAGTTGTGGTTTGCTTTCTTTCACAACAGAGTAATATGTAAACAGTTGTTTCTGCTTTAAGTATAGTAGGTTGGGTGAAAGACTATAAACTTTCCAAGCGATTGGTACTTGCCGTTCGCACCATGCGTGTTGAGCCTTCGCACGATATGTGTTTGCCCTCTGTTTGTTATAATGAAGGTTTATTGTGTCTTATTTACGATAGAGGGTATGCGGGTGTGTGTAAACAAGGCAAATCGCTAATGTGATATAACTCCTTAGGATTTGTCATCAAGAATGCTTCTGTGGTATAACACTCATTTCTCACTTAAACCTTATAGTCCTGTTTTTGTATAACAATGTAATTTCTTTAGAATAAAATTTCCTGTCACTTCTGTCATTCGAAATATGCTTCTAATCCGTTGATGTGTAGTATGTTTATGTGAAGTGTTAAAAGTGACAGCAAAGTGAAATCAACATTATTATAGTAATATAGCTGCATTTTGTTTGTGAGAAAGAGGGTGTAACTTGACGTAGCTCGCTATGCCTGCGTTACAAATCCAAACAATCTGCTCGATAATAAAACAAAATATGTTTAGCCTCTAATGACCGATATGGATTAAAAATATAGCGTGAAGTTACTTTTAGAAACTTCACGCTGAAATATATTTTTAAATGAACGACTAATTTTACTTCTTCCCACTTATGTTCATCTTATAAATGAGATGCAACATTAAGTAATTTGGAATAGCATTAAAACGTGTCTCGGTTTTTCCTTGCCCGTTTATCTCATAACTTATGCTCTTGAGTTGATGAAATATATCGTACCCTTCGAGTTTGGCTGCCAGTTTCCCTTTTAAGAAGCTCTTACTAATGTATACGTTACAAATTAAATCATTAGCATTTATAAGAGGATCTGAATAACCTCGGCGACTAAACATCTTAAGATCCATACCCGTTTCTAATCCAAATTTAAATTTGTATGAACCTAACATACCATAATTAAAATCCAAGGTACGTATAGTTGAGAAATTTTCACGTCTGCTATAAGCATATCTCCATTTCATTTCGCCAACCAAGCTACAGGTTAATCCCCCTTTTTGATAATTTAAAGATAGATTATCCTCTAACCAATGGTTGTTCACTTTACTCAATATACTTTCTGCTTGACCTGTCATTCCTGTGAAGTCTACATTGTGGTTGTAACTATAGACAATAGCGTTTACTAATGTGAAGTAGTTTTTATTATCTAATGGAAATGTTTCATATAATCCAATATTGCCATACCAGTTTCCCTTAACATTTTGTGGTTTATATGTATATACACCCGTTGTAGGGTTGTAAGTAAAACCATTAGCAACAGCATTCTGATGAATATTGATATTTATAAATGCCATCGGTAGCTTAAATCGCCTATTGTTGTTATAACTAAAGGTTAAAGATACATTTGTTTTTCTACTATTTTTCAAATTCGGATTACCTAAAGAGATAGCTAAAGGATTGGAATTGTCAGATCGGGTAATTTTTGAGTAAAGATCTGGTGTTTCCATTTTCGAAGTGATAGTACCGTAAAAACTGTATTTGTTTATTGTAAATCCCATATTTAGAGACAATCCTGCAACCCAATTATATTGTTTGACAGAAGTGTTTAGCAATGAATTGCGATAGTCAAGCTTTTCACTTTTGTAACCAACAGACACGTTTGTATTGAAGAACACATTGTTGTGATTCTTAGATTTTGAACAACCAAATCCGAGTGAAACCGAATTCTGCTTACTTATATAATACCCTTTGTAACTATTGTTAGCATCTAATGCGAGTAGGAGTGAATCGCGAGAAGAAGGTAAACTGCCAAGATCGTGATTTTCTTCTTGCCATTTGTATAGTTTGTCTAATCTATATTTTTGGTTGTTTCGGTAACTTCCTTTTTGCTGATATTGATATCCAGTGAAAAGTCTAAATCCATTAGGAATCACGAATGTATATTGTGGTCCTAAACGATAATTGTAGGAGTAAGATGGAGTGTTGTCATATCGATTGCGATAATCATTTATAGCATTGCTTTTTAAGTACTTCAACTGGTAATTGTTGAACATTGAATTTGTAGTATTTAAATAGTCACCTTCTATCAATGCTGATATACGATCACCAGATGGCAACTGTTTATATGCATTAACATTGGCGAAAGTTGTAAGTGAATGACCGAATCCATATGTTTTAGAAGACAATCGGTTTACACCAAATCATTTACAAGTCTGTTTCTTGAAGAGGAGAATATCGTATCTAATATTGCTTCTGTACTACCTATTGGTGATGGGTCTGCATTGAAGCGTGCTGAACGGACAGTTCCCCAATTATCAAATTTATTGTAACTTAAGCTTATGGTTGATTTTAGGAAAATGGGCGTTGAAATCTTTAAATTATTTTGAAAGTCATAAATAAAGTTCTTGGATTTAACATCTGAGATACTACGATTAAAGTTGTTTCCTCCAGTTAAGAAAGATTCAGCTATTATTTGACTGATATTATGTGTATCTCTCCATGTGAAACTTGTAGACATATTATTTTCCAATGTGTTTTTTTCATTGCTAACAGCAGCGTTGAGACCTACTGTTTTTTTGTATAACCTGACTCGTTTGGTAGTTTGGTTGGATCCCAATCTCCCTTTTCTCCGGGTTTGCGGTCCTCATTCACATTGTTAATATTTGAGAAAAATAGATAACTGCAATCGTGGAGTGAAATATAATCCGAAAGCTTTGGTTGCATACCTGCTGTTCGTACCACCAGCTATATCAAAGTTAGCTATAAAAAGTTTTTTTCATATTTTTTTCTTTAGTGAGATATCCATGATGTAGTCTTTTTTTATCAATATCAACACCCATAGCCTGACTTCTATCAGTACTTTTTTTCAAAGACCTTTAGATTTTTTTAACGAGTATAGTTTGGCAAATTTTTCTATTAATTGTTTGTTATTTCCTTGAAGAAATCTTTTACCATTAAGTGTAAGATAATCTAATTTTTCGACCATTGATGAATATTTCTCCATTACTATTAAGTGTGGCTCCTGGTAATTGTCTGATTAGCGCATCAAGCATACTTCCCTGAGGGAGATTGAAGGCATCTGCATTATATATAATAGTATCACCTTTCATAACCATCTTAATTTTTGTACTCTTAACAACAATCTCGCCTAACATATGCTCTTTATTTTCCATTCCTTTTCTCTTGATGGGAATGTCTTGCATGTCAATGCTTGTATTTCTACTTTTGAATAGTAGTTCTTTGTCGACAAAAGTTGTAAAATAATCAGGATGTTCTATTTTAAAAATGTATTTTCCCTCACTCAAATTCTTTTGCATATAGAAATAGGAGTCGGGATGAACAGCTTTGTCGTTCCATATAAAGGTGCGACATGTATCTATTACTGTACTATCTGCTGATAGTAAAGTTAGTTTAACATTTGATATAGGGAGGTTTGTAAAAGAGTCTACAATACGACCATGAATAGTATAATTTCGCGTTGGGGGAAGGAATATTGCTTTTTGATAAGCTAATATTTGTTTTGGTAGTAATATTAATAATGCAAGTAAGAAAACTTGTGTCCATTTTAGGCTTTTCATATTCATGTTTTTATAAATCCTTAATTCCGTAGCATAAATTCTTGTAAGAACTCCAAGTGCCTGAGAAACAAAGTTCTCAAAACACTTGGATATGTCAGAAATTTCACCTATCTTGGTGCTGCAAACATAACAAGTAAGCAAAAATCTGACATGGCAAAGGTAGCAATTAAAAACGTGAATATCACTTCTTTCGGTGGAATTTATCACATTATGGATGTTTTCTCAAAGTTGGGCTTTGAAAAACTTACCGAATCTGTATTGGGTAAACGTGGAAGTAGTGGCAAAGCATTCAGCCATGGAAGTATTTTCGGCTCTCTCTTCTTCAGCTACCTTTGTGGTGGAGAATGCCTTGAGGACATCAATGCGCTTATTGGACAGTTCAAGCAGAGACCTAATACGCTATTACCCAGTGCCGACACCATGGGGCGCGGACTAAAGGAGCTTGCCGAGAAAAAAATATTGTCTATAAGAGCGAGACCTCCGACAAGTCGTATAGTTTCAATACGGCAGAAAAAGTTGAATACCTTACTTTTTACGAATGATACGGAGGATGGGGCTTATAAAGGTGGGTAGCCATGTTGACTTGGACTTTGACCACCAGTTTATTCCGCCCACAAGTTCGATGCAAAGTATTCTTACAAGCAGGATCATGGTTATTTCCCAGGATGGGCTTCCATTGGGGGAATCATAGTCGGAGGTGAGAACCGTGATGGGAATACCAATGTAAAAATTCCATCAGGAGGATACGCTCCGTCGCACTATGGATCAGTGTGACCTCTGAACTTGGTGTGGTGATAGAGCGTTTCCGTGCTGACTGCGGGTCGTTCTCAAAGGAAATCATCCAAACTGAGAGCAGCGCTGCAACACGTTCTATATACGTGCTACCAAGCTGTGGCAGTCGCTATGAGAACTTCCGGCAGGTTAAAAAGAATGGAAGAGCGTTGAGCTTGGCTATGAGAAATGCGATGTCACATCCATCAATATGGACAACTTAATAGAAGAAGGTCATACAGGCTTGTCGTACAGCGTAGTCCCTTGAAAGACAAGGATGGCAAGCAACAGACGGATATGTTCGGAGTAATATACACATACCGCTGTATCCTCACCAATAACTGGACATCTACTGAGAAAGACATCATTACATTTTTATAATGAGCGTGGAGCAAGCGAAAAGAACTTCGACATACAGAACAATGATTTCGGCTGGGCACATCTGCCCTTTTTCGCTTTATGGCTGAGAACATGGTTTTCATGATGGTTACCGCCATGCTGAAGAACTTCTATCTCTATCTCGTCCGTCATATCAGCGAAAAGGTCAAGCCGTTGAAAAAGACAAGCAGGCTGAAAGCCTTTATCCTACATTTTGTCAGCGTGCCAGCAAAATGGGTGCGAACTGGAAGACAGAACGTTCTGAACCTATATACAAATAAAACCTACTACGCTGAAATCTTCATAGAATAAACTGTATTTCTTTGTAGTTATCATACTTCCCCATTGGTTTGGGTGGGGGATTTTATGCCTATGCAAGAACCAAGAACTCCGGAAAATTCCCAAATCAATGGATAAAGCCCAAAATGTCACTTCAATATAAAAAAGTACCTCACAAGGAATAATGTTGCGGAATTGAGGTAAATGAAGAGTATGTTTGATTATTTTAATCACCCCTTTAGTCCAATTTACATTGGGCTAAAGAGTGTGTGATATAATAGTTGCTATAACTTAAAAGAAATAGGAAGATTATATATAGCTTTTATAGTCTTATTTTTTTGGTGTTATCAGGTTTATCTTTTGACATTCTTTCTATTTCTTGTAAATCTTTCTGATTATATAAAAGTGTCTTTTATATGCGTTACATTCAGGGATGAAACTGAGCCCTTTGCATCAACAGCAAAAGAGATATTATATATACGGACATTAGTACTATTTTTCTCTGGTAATTCTGAATCTTTTTATGTCTGCATGAGAATCTTTGATTACATCACTCGGAGTATTATTATTTATAGCTTTCTTTTTGACAATAGCATTTATTTTATCATGTGACACCTCATGTACTTCTTCTTTGAACTTTTTTTAATATTATCTTCTTTTTGAAATCTTTGATGAAAAAAATTGGTTTCTTTTTGAAGTGCATTGTTTGCTTTTTGTATAAATAGGTACAATCACTTCATTATTTACAATTTTGTTTGATACTAATGAGTGCGCTACACTCTCAATATTTTTGACAACTAATAGTGTAGCTATTACTGGAATAAGAAGGGCATATTTTGCCTTTACTATTACTCTTGATCTACGTTTGTTCATCATTTTTATGCGCTTTTTAAGAAGTAAAACATTGAAATTATTTAGAATAGTAGGAGTTTTCTTATGATAAGTCATCCTCAATAAGTGATATTGGTAACTCTTTTGATCACACCCTACTTGCACAACATGAAAATCTGCAAGGTATTCAAGATTGAGTCTGATTTCTCTTTTTAGTAACCATGCAAAAGGATTGAACCAACATACGATAGTAAATAATTCAGATAGCATTACATCTATGGAATGCTTCTGTTCTACATGACACTGTTCGTGAATTAATATCTCTTGTAGTTGTGATTCATACAGTACTTCTCGATTAACAAAAATCCACTGGAAGAAAGAAAAGGGGCTCCCATTTTTCTCGATAATGTGTATCTTAAGCCCTTTAATGATACTTATCTCTGTTTTTTTTGCTAATCTGTATATTCCAATGAGTTGAATTACAAAGCGTAGCAGAAAGATGCAAACACCACCCATATATATCCACAAAAGTACAGTATTCCATGACAGCACCGTGGCTTTGGATGGAGGAGAAGGAGCTTCTGACAAGACTGTTTCTGCATACGTATTAGCCATATTTTGAGTAGCCTCACGAATACTAATCCAATTACTAAAATCAGCAAAAGGGACTAATAAAGCTATAAGGTATATATTCAACAACATAAATCTCCGCCAGCTAAAGAAAGTATCATTAGTAAACAATAGGCGATAAAAACCATACAAAAAGATGGTAATAATGTTTATTTCAACAAGGTATGAAAGCATAATCCAAATATTTTTTATACATTATCTTTAATACAGGTAGCTGTTATATCATAGTGTTACTCTTTTCCTTTCTCTATCTCATGAATAATGTCTATCAAATCTTTAAACGATAGATCCTCCTCCTTGGCAAAGAAACATACCATCTCTTTAAATGAATCTTTGAAGTAGTCATGTACAAATCCTCTCATAAAACGATACTTATACTCCTCTTCCTCTATGGCTGGTAAATAACTGTATGCAATGCCCTGCTTTTCTTGGGATATGTACCCTTTTTGTTTAAGATTCCTCATAACAGAAGCTACTGTGGTGTAGGGAGGTTTAGGTTCAGGGAGTTCCTTTAGAATCTCTGTTACCGTACATTTTTTTAGCTTCCACACTTTTTGCATAATTGCTTCTTCTTGAATAGATAATTTCTTCATATAAAATTTATAATGCTTTTTTTGTTTTACTTTCAAAAATGTTGTTTGTTACATAATAACATACTGCAATATTTCAAATGCGCTGTAAAACTACTAAATTTTTCGTAGATAACAATAAAGTTCTTCAGAAAAAAAGTGAATGTGATGCTCTTTTGTATTTATTTAACTAATTTGGGTTTGTAGAATTTAAAAGATAGCAAACGCTGCTACAATCACTATTGTTAACAGATACATGAATTCCTGTCACTTCTGTTATGTAATTATTACTCTTAACTTATTGATTTATAGTGCGTTTATGCGAAGTGTTAAAAGGGGACAGTAGATATTTAGTGGGGATAGGCATATATTTTGGCAAGCCTAAAAAGAAAGAAACTTTTATCTACAACTCCTCTTAAGTTAGCCCTAAATAGTTTTATTTTTGCATTGAAGGATTCCGCAGCAGCGTTTGTAGATCTGTTAATATAAAAGTTAAGTATGTCTTCGTAATGCTCGTAGAAAGTTGCAGCAATGACATTAAAGGAATGAAAGCCAGCTTCTGCGACGTTATTATACCATTTTGCCAATGATAGTCTGGCTGCATCTTTGATAGTATTCTTAGCAAAAATCATTCTTAGCGAATGTGATAAACCGTAAGCCTTCTTAATGTCAGGATATTCTCTGAACAGTATTTTGGCTCTTAGCTTCTGTTCATCAGTCCATTTCTCTGATGATTTGAACAACAGGTACCTACTTCTTACCAGCAGTTCACTACGTGTATCTCCATTTTCAAAAGTCAGTGGTTGATACGCTATCTTTTCTAACTTCGCATTCTCTTTCTCGTCATTTGCTTGCTGTAAAGCTGCCCAGCGATACTCTATTCTCATCTGTTGCACGGCATCACTTGCAAGTTTCTGTATATGAAAGCGATCAATCACTCGTTTAGCCTTTGGAAAACAATGCCTTACAATCTTACGCATACTATCGGATAAGTCCAAGGTGACCTCTTCTACGGCTTCCCGTTTCTTTTCATCTATCTTATCCAATACCTTGCAGACATCCAAGGATTTGGTTCCAGCAACAATGGCTACAAGACATCCTTGCTTGCCGTGTTTGTCCCTATTAGTGATAATCGTATAGAGTTCACCATTGGACAAGGATGTCTCGTCTATTGCTATATTCTTACCAATATTATCCTCAAAGAGAAGCCACTTCTGAGCATGAGACAACTGATTCCAGGACCTGTAACCACTTAATGTTTCCTTGTATTGTTTCTCAAAACTACGTCCATTGATATGATAGAATTCCTCAAGCGTACGGCAGGTCACTGGGGATGTCTCCATACGTTTCTTTTAAAAAAGCTCCGAACTCTTTGGAATAACGAGTGCCGGAGGCTGTAATATCTATCTGCAAGGGAAGAGAGAAACTCTTACCTGTACGAATATCTATCCAGCGACGACGGCGAAGAACAAGAATAACTTTATGATCACGAATCGGAAAGTCCGTCACCTCGACAGCTTCCATAAAGCCTTTTGATTCAAAATGAAGATCATCGGAAAGTTCTTTCTCCATCTTCTCATCAAGATAAATACGTAACAATGAAGTATCAGACTCTATCTTAACAATAGAGAAATAATGTAATACATCACTGGGTAAAACGAATTCGGCTAACTGATATAGATATTTTTCTTCCATGATACAAAAGAAAGAAAAATATATTAATTAAGAAAATTTCCCCACCTTTTTCTACTGAGCCAATGTTTCGTCAGCGGTTTGATGGTAATTGGTATAGAAAACAAAAGAGTTGTAATCAAATGATTACAACTCTTTTGTGGGTAGTGATGGATTCGAACCACCGAAGCTAGAAGCAGCAGATTTACAGTCTGCCCCATTTGGCCACTCTGGAAACTACCCAAGGTGGTGGGCGTTGACGGATTCGAACCGCCGACCCTCTGCTTGTAAGGCAGATGCTCTAAACCAGCTGAGCTAAACGCCCTTACTTTTCGTAAGCGGTTGCAAAAGTAGTCATTTTATTTTAATTGTGCAAACTTTATCATGGTTTTTTCTTCTTTTTTCTATTATATGACAAAGAAATGTTCTTTTAGAGTAGGTGTGGTATGGTGATATAAATAAAAAACTCCCTATGAGTAGCTTTATGACTCATAGGGAGTTGCTTATTTAAAAGTCGTTGTTAGCTTCTCACAAAGTTCAGGATAAAGAGAACTGCTAATACAACGAGTGTCCAGTTCAGATCCTTCCACTGACGTGTAAAAGTCTTCATGAATACATATGCAATGATTCCTAAGCAAATACCATCAGCGATAGAATAGCAAAGCACCATTGTAATCATTGTGATGAAGGCTGGGAATGATTCTGTAATATCCTGAAGATTGATTTTCTTTACAGAGTCAATCATCAGTACACCTACCATAACCAAAGCTCCACTTGTTGCTGCACTTGGGATGAGTAAGAAGATAGGGGAGAGGAAGAGTGATACGATGAAGAAAATACCTACTGTAAATGCTGTTACACCAGATCGACCACCTTCTGCAATACCGCTTGCGCTCTCAACGTATGTAGTCAGCGTTGAACTACCCAACATAGCACCGCAAGTTGTACCAATGGCATCACTCATCATTGCTTCCTTTACATGCGGGATGTTGCCATTTGGTTCAACTATACCTGTTTTATCAGCTAAGCCCATCAGGGTGCCGATAGTGTCAAAGATGTTTATTAAGAGTAGAGAGAATATTACCAATACAGTCTTAAGATTCAGAAGACCTGAAAAGTCAAACTTACAGAAGATAGGAGTTATGTCCTGTGGTGCAGAAACTGGTAGCCATCCATTAGGAAAGACTGTTACGCCCATTGGTATACCTATAATTGTTGTGATGATGATACCCCAGAACAAAGAGCCTTTGACGTTTCTTGCCATGAGCGCACCACTGAGTAAGATAGCAATGATACCAAGAATACAGGTAGGTGTGAAGGCTCCTAAGCCAACGAGAGTTGCATCGTTATTAACTATAATGTTTGCATTCTTCAGACCGATAAAAGCAATGAACATACCAATACCAGCTGATATGGCATAGCGTAAATTTGTCGGGATGGCATTGAGAATCATCTCTCGCACGTTGAAAAAGGTAATTGCAATGAAGAGAACACCCTCAATGAGCATGATAGCAAGCGACTGCTGCCATGTAAACTTTAAAGATACGCAGAGTGTATAGGCAAAGAAGGCGTTAAGACCCATAGATGGAGCTTGTGCAAAAGGAAGCTTTGCCATGAATGCTAATAACAATGTAGCTATAGCTGCTGCCAGTGCTGTACCAGTGAAGAGTGCTCCCTTGTCCATACCAGTACTTGCAAGAATACTTGGATTGACAGCTAAGATATAGCTCATAGTTAAGAATGTTGTTGCTCCTGCAATAATCTCAGTGCGGAGCTTCATAGATTTGGAATCAAATCCGAGGGCTTTTTCTAAGAAAGTCATCATTGTTTTAAGGTTTAAATACTCTTTAGTTTATATTGATGTTTTATTTATCCAATCATCAAGAATCATTCGTGCTATTGATAAAGGCTCAGGAATGGTTGGTAGATTGTCTTTAGTAAACCAGGCTCCTTTTGATAGTTCGCTTTGTTGTAGATGAATGTCCCCACCGTCATAATCGGCATTAAAACCTACCATCAGACCACAAGGATAGGGCCAAGGTTGTGAACCAAAATAACGGATGTTCTTTATCTTGATTCCTGTTTCTTCTTTTACCTCACGATGTACAGCCTCTTCGAGTGTTTCACCAGTCTCAACAAACCCCGCTACAAGTCCATAGAAATCGGTCTTGAAGTTACGAGCATGTACCAAAAGGACTTCGTTGCCTCGGTGTACAAGAACGATGACTGCTGTTGCTAACTGTGGCCATACTTCTTTTCCACAGTTCGTACAACGCTTTGATATATCAGTGTGCATCTTCATCGGTGCACCACAAACGCCACAGAACTTAGTGTTATTATCCCAGTAAAGTAGTTCATGACACTTGCCAGCCTTAAGATAAAGTTCCTTGGAAAGGTGGTAGAAAGATGGACGTAAGCCACACATCTCATACAGAGGATTGTCTGTAATTGGTTGGTCTATCATGACCGCCTTCACTTCTGTACCATCCTCCATAGGAGTGACATTCAGCACATGTGTCCAAGGATGTAGTGTTACTGGAGCTTCTTCAGAAAGTGGAATGGTATAATGTTCACTCTCTTTCTTAAGCATGATATCTGTCTTACAGAAAACAAACCAGTATTTTTTCATTGGTCTCAGTATTAATCTTTGCCTAATTCTATTAACCTTAAACTCTAAACTGTCATTATGTTTATTACTCTTTGGTTACTTTCCCTTCTGATTTGTTTATTCTCCAAAAAGAAGTTTGCGGTCACGTGCTGCAGCAGGAATGGTCCATGTCTCTGGAATAAACTTCCAATTATGGTTTGGCTGTGGATTCATCACACCTGCCTTCTTTATCTCTTCCATCAAATAATGGCGTTGATCTTTTGGACTTTCCCAAATGATTCGACTCTTCAAAGAGTCACGTGGAATACCAGCACCCTTGGTTAATAACTCACCACCACCATTAGCACGATAGCTATTAACTGCTACTGTGTACCACTTATTTACATCAAATGGTTCTCCATTACTCATGCGAAGGATACGTACCTTCTGTCCGTCAGGTTTCGTAACGTCTACTTCATAATCTATACCAGCTGCTGAATCAAAGTTGAATGAGAAGTTCTTGAAGCCAAGACGTTGTGCATCATTCTGTGTGTTAGAGAGCAAAAGCAGATGGTCGTCAGGACTCTTCATGGTGTTACACCACAGATCATAACTCATCTCAAGATGCTTACGAATCTCCTTACCTGTCAAACGCATGGTGCAGAGGTTGTTCTCATATTTATAAAGATTGAACATATCAGCAACAGTGATAGGACCAGCCTTGATAGATGCGTTGAATAATAAAGGTGCATTGAAAGCAATATCTGCCTTAGTAATCTCCAACTCCAAGTTGAGGATAAGGTCGTTGAAAGCAGAGTTGCCAAAGTAACTATCTTTTGAATAGATAGTATTTTCAAATCTTCCAATTACCTGGTCGCTCCATGCCTTTACCGCATCAATCTCTGGTTGGAAGTGCTGAATGAAAGCATCGTCAGCTTTGAGTTCCTTTACATCAACCAATTCACCCGTAGCTTTTGTTATGGTATATTGCCGTTTACCTTTGACAGTCTTAGGACTAAGGGTTAATGTTGCTATGGCTACACGTTGTGCATTGTTGGCAGGGTCAAGACAGATTACGTCTTTACCAACAATGTTCTTTTCAATAGAACTATGTGGAGTATGGTCATGACCGAAGAATACAATATCAAAACCTGGTACTTCCTTTGCTACCTTCTTCGAAGCGTCTTCGTCGTATTCTGGCGTCTTGATACCACCATCCCAGCCAGAATGGAACAAACCAACAATAACGTCTGGCTTTTCTTTCGTTTTCACTTCTGCCATTGTTCGCTTGGCACAAGAGACCATTTCTTCAAAGCGTAGACCACTCCAAATACTCTCTTTCAACCAGTTAGGTATAGCAGGAGTGAGCATACCGATAACACAAACCTTAATACCATTCTTTTTCTTGATAGTATAATAAGGTAAGATATAAGGCTTATTAGTCTTTGTGTCAATAATATTTGCACCAAGGATAGGGAACTTCAGTTCCTTAAACCATTTGTCATAAACCTTATGTCCTGTCTCTATATCGTGGTTTCCAACCGTTGCTACGTCATATCCCATATAGTTAAGCACGCTTGCAGCGATGTTAGTCTTCTCTGGTGCGACGTAATTATAGTAGTAGGAGATAGGCTGACCTTGTAGGATATCGCCATTATCCAATAAATAGACATTGTCTTTCCCATCCTTCTTACGCAGCTCTTCTACCAATGTATAGACTCTTGCCATAGAACCACTTTTAGGTTTTCTGGTGATGAAGTCGTATGGGAAGAAAGAACCATGCACATCAGTTGTTTCGATAAGTTTGATAGTAACATCTTTCTGTTGTGCCATAGTTGAAGAACTGAGTCCTAACATGATGGAAAGTAATATTGTTGAAAGTTTCATAACTTTATTTTTAATTCAACTGCAAAAGTACTAAATTATACGGAAAAAAACGAACTTGTTTTGTTATGTTTCAACGTCTCGTTTAAAGGTTAGTTGAGTTGGGGTAGCCGTGTTTTATGGGTTAATGTAGAATTGTTTGATAAAGTCTGAATATGTAATTCAATTAAGGTAAATTGTAGGAAAATAACAGGAGCACATAACTTAAAATCTTTTATTACGCTTTCAAACATTCATAGTAGAGAATTTACCGATTGAATTCTTTGAGCATGTATAAAAGTTTAAGTTGTGTACTCCAGTTCTTTTATTGCGGTTCTAACTGTGAAGAATCTAAATAACGCCTTGCGCCATCATTGCTTTAGCAACCTTAATGAAGCCTGCAACGTTAGCACCCTTTACATAATTGATGTATCCATCTGTTTCAGTACCATACTTCACGCAGTTTGCATGGATATCATCCATAATCTGATGGAGTTTCTGGTCAACCTCTTCACGGCTCCACTTCAGACGTCCAGAGTTCTGACTCATCTCAAGTCCTGACACTGCTACACCACCAGCATTACTTGCTTTACCTGGGCAATAGAGTACCTTTGCGTCTTGGAAAATCTTTACTGCCTCTGGTGTAGAAGGCATGTTTGCACCTTCTGTCACAGCGATGACGCCATTCTTTACGAGTTCAGCAGCTGCTTCTCCGTTGATTTCATTCTGTGTTGCGCATGGAGTTGCGATGTCAGCCTTCTCAGCCCAAGGTCTTCCTCCTGGAACATACTTGACATTATACTTTTCTGCATACTCGCGAATACGTCCACGCTCAATGTTCTTAAGTTCCATTATATAAGCCAACTTCTCCTCATCTATACCATCTGGGTCATAGATGTAGCCATCTGAATCGGAACAGGTAAGCGGCTTTGCACCTAATTCAAGCAACTTTTCTATTGTGTACTGTGCTACATTACCCGAACCAGAGACAAGGACCGTCTTACCTTTGAGGTCAATATTACGAGTCTTAAGCATGTTCTGCAAGAAGTATACATTACCATATCCTGTTGCTTCAGGACGGATAAGTGAACCACCGAACTCCTGACCTTTACCCGTAAGGATACCAACAAACTGGTTCGTCAGTTTCTTATATTGTCCAAACATATAGCCAACTTCGCGTCCACCAACACCGATGTCACCAGCTGGAACGTCACAGTCTGGACCAATGTAATTCCACAACTCTCTCATGAAAGCCTGACAGAAACGCATTACCTCTGCATTTGACTTGCCTCGAGGAGAAAAGTCTGAACCACCCTTAGCGCCACCCATAGGGAGTGTTGTCAGTGAGTTCTTGAATGTCTGCTCAAATGCGAGGAATTTTAAGATAGACTCATTAACTGATGCATGGAAACGGAGTCCACCTTTGTAAGGACCAATCGTGTTGTTATGTTGTACACGGAAGCCCATATTGGTTTGTACATTTCCTTTGTCATCAACCCAGTTTACACGGAACTTAATGATTCTGTCTGGTATACAGAGTCGCTCGATAAGATTGGCTTGTTCAAAACCTGGATGTTTATTATATTCATCTTCGATTGTATCTAATACCTGTGAAACGGCCTGAATATACTCTGGCTCATTTGGAAAACGCTGTTTTAATCTCTCTACGACTTCTGTTGCTTTCATAAATAGTTGTTTTTATTATTATACCCTGAAATGTTTTATTTTTAGAATTACGCTTGTTTATATTGCAAAGATAATGATTTTTGCTTAAATAGCTATCTTTTTGTTGTAAAATATTTGATTATGGTGTGAATAAGTCATTGTCAACTATCTTTCGATTTTAGTAGAATACCTGTTATCTTTTTTTACAACATGAAGAGCGTATTGTTAGTACTACATATATGTAAACATCTTACCTTATTACACTATTTTTTTATAATTCATGTTGCTGTCACTTTTAACATTTCGTACAAGTGTTTGTAAACTAAATATTTACCTATACATAGATGATGACAGTAGTGACAGGAAAATTAATCTTGACAAAAGCCTCTTTGCTATAGTTTCTTATCTTAATGTATAATTACTATATTACAAGTCGGATAAGGTTGTTTGACTTATTAAATATTTTAAGTGAGGTTGCTTTTTTCTTTTTTACAAATCTTCTCCATACATTTTAATGCTTAGCACATTATGTGCGAACGCTCCGCACATGTTGTGCGGAGGGTAAGCACCAATGGTGTGGAGGAATTTTACTATTTTCTTTAGCCACAGAATCTGTTGCATGGGACTTCGGATATATTGATTAATAAGGCTTAGTAATGGAGAAGGGTATTCCTTTTTGACGTTTGAAGACTTCTTCTTTTATTAATTTCGTAGATAGACAGAGTTCTTGGCAGGTTATGTAACTCGAAAAGTGTGCAACGTCTTTGTTGCAAAAACAAACAAGCTATTCGATAATAGCATACAATCTGTTTAGGTTTAATAAACTAATATGAGTCAAAAGCTATGTTTTATGCATATAATACGATAAAGGTTTGATAGCGATATAACAATGCCCATAATCCTTGTTTGGGATTACGGGCATTATACAATAATGTGTAAACGAACTCGCTTTACTTCTTACCAAGTCCACGAAGCCACTTCAAAGGTTTTTTAATAAGAGCCTTCAAGCCTGATTCGTTGTTGGATGTTGATGGCAACTCCTCACGAATATCATATTTCGTACTCCTTCTTACAGACTTGTCTTCTGGTGTACGCTGGCGGTTGTTACGTTTCTTGCGCTTATTATTAGGCTTCTTGTTCTGCTGATTGGTAGTGTTTTCAGCATTACCTTTATTGTTAGCAGGTTTCCTATCATTGCGTTTCTCGTTGTCTGCTTTTGGCTGACGTTCCTGCTGCTTACCCTTATTCTGACGATTATTCTTCTTGTTTACTGGTTTACCTTCAGTTGCTGTAGGATTGTTATCTTGCTGCTTTTGAGGTCTATGGTTCTGTTTGTTTCCAGCCTTACGCTCCTGTTGGTTCGCGTTGTTCTCGTCAGTGTTGTTCTGTGTCTGTGGTACAGGACGTCTGTTGCGTTGCTTGTTATTTCCTTGTTTCTTGTCCTTGTGGCTCTGATGATCACGATCCTTACGACGACGGCTCTTTGCACTATTGCCAGCCTTCTTAGGCTTTCCGTTGCTCTTATATTCAGGACCTTCGCCAAGTTCTGCTGGTAGTTGCGCCCTTCTCAACCTCCTTCTCTAAGAACGATTCAATCTGCTGGAAGAAGTAGATATCGTCTTCATTCACGAAGGTAATCGCCTTTCCGTCACGGTCAGCACGTGCTGTACGACCGATACGGTGAACATAATCCTCTGCGTCATGAGGTACATCATAGTTGATGACCATTGCAATATCATCGATATCAATACCACGTGAAACGATGTCAGTAGCCACCAATACATCAATTTGTCCGCTCTTGAACTTAAACATAACGTCATTACGCTGTTCCTGATCAAGGTCGGAATGCATTTCACCACAGTTAATGTGCATGCGATTAAGCGATCCTGCAATCTGTTTTACCTTCTGTTTTGAACCTGAGAAGATAATGACACGCTTGAGATCTCCAGCCTTGAAGATATCCTTAATGATACCCATTTTCTGCGTTTCATAGCATACGTATGCTGTCTGCTGAATCTTCTCTGCAGGTTTACTAACAGCGAGTTTAATCTCAACAGGATTCTTTAGCAATGTCTTCGCAAGTTCTTCAATCTTTGCAGGCATTGTAGCTGAGAACATAATTGTCTGACATGTTGCAGGCAATTTCTTTGCTATTGTCATGATGTCATCAGCAAATCCCATGTCGAGCATGCGGTCAGCTTCGTCAAGGATGAAGAAACTCACCTTAGATAAGTCTACGTTACCGAGAGAAATATGAGAGATGAATCGCCCCGGTGTAGCAATCACTACATCTGCTCCCAATGCGAGACTCTTCAACTCTTGGTCGTATCTATTACCATCATTACCGCCATAGACAGCAACACAAGATACACCATCAAGATAGTAGGCAAAGCCCTGCATACCTTGGTCAATCTGCTGTGCTAACTCGCGAGTAGGCGACATGATGACACAATTAATTGCTGACTCAGGGTAGCCACCATCAGCCAGTTTAGAGAGAACTGGAAGGAGGTAAGCCGCTGTTTTACCTGTTCCAGTCTGGGCAACGCCCAATACGTCGTGTCCTTTTAATATTTCGGGAATGCACTTCTCCTGAACTGGAGTACATTCATCAAAACGCATGTCATATAGTGCGTCAAGTACGTTATCGTTTAAATCTAAATCTTCAAAATACATATTTTACTGTTTTGCCCTTCTTTAATGAGGGTAGTTTTTACTTTTGTTTTATTCGCCTTATTAACTTGGTGCATGTCTATAGCAGAAGTAGGCGATGATAGCAAAGATAATGTTTGGTATCCACGCTGCCAATATAGGCGGTGTGTTATCCTTAATAGCAAAGGTTGCTGAAACGGTCTGGAGCATGATATAGCCGAAACTCAATGCCAAACCGATTCCAAGATAGAGTCCCATTCCACCTTTCCTCTTACGTGAAGAGAGGGAGAGACCGATAATGGTGAGTATAAAAGACGAGAACGACATCGCTATTCGTTTGTGGAACTCAACTTCATACTGTACCACATTACCAGAGCCACGGCTGGTCTGCTTGGAGATATAGTTTAGCAGTTCTGGAGAGGTAAAGGTCTCCTGTTGACCTTTAGAATAGACAAGGTCGGTCGGTTCCATGAGTAGAACGGTGTCCTTTGAGGCTCCACTTTGGATATGCTCCTTTAATCCTTTGAGTGTACGTATCTTCCAATTACTTACCTTCCAATGATACTTTGTGTCAGCAACGGTATCATACTGAATCTCCATTGCAGTCATGTGGCTGACAATCTTCTTGTTTTTAGTCTTTACAAGTGAGAATCCATAGCCCCGTTTATACTGGTCGTCGTAATGCTGAATATAAGCGGTAGTATTCTTTGCAACAAACAGTTGTACGTTCTCTGCCGATGTGTTCTTTTTAGAATTACGATAGAGTGTCTCAAAGTTTTGGCGAATAACAGTCCCATGAGGTATCACAAAAGCTGTTAAGATAGAATGTTAAGCCTGCGATGAGTACACATGATATCATGTAAGGGCGCATCAGTCGTCTGATAGACACGCCTGCTGCCATCATTGATATAATCTCAGAATTACCCGCCAGTTTGGAAGTAAAGAAGATTACTGCAATGAATACGAATAGTGGTGAGAAGAGATTGGAATAGTAAGGGACGAAGTTGGCGTAGTAATCAAAGATGATTGCTCGCCATGGGGCGTGATATTGCGTGAACTTAGAGAGGTTCTCGTTGAAGTCGAACACAATAGCAATGGAGATAATCAATAAGATAGCATAGATGTATGTACCTATGAATTTCTTAATGATATACCAGTCCAGAATACCGATATAACGGGAAGGGAGAGCATCTGAAGTAGATGTCCCTACCTTCTTCAAGACAGGAAAGCGTGCAAAAACACGTTGCCCGAAATGGTTAATCAGTTTCTTAACTTTATCAACAATCTCTTTAACCTTACTCATTTGGTTTCTTCTTAAATTCTTCTTCCTAACTGTTCAATGACAGAAGCTTTCCACTGTACGAAGTCACCCTGCTCAATATGTGTACGTGCATCCGTTACGAGACGGAGATAGAACGCAAGGTTGTGGATGCTGGCAATCTGCATTGCGAGCAATTCTCCTGCTTTGAAGAGATGATGGAGATAGGCTTTACTTGTGATAACATCAATGTCACAGCCATCTGGATCAATCGGTGAGAAATCATTCTCCCACTTCTTATTCTTCATATTCATCGTACCATTGTAGGGTGAAGAGCATTGCATTACGACCAGTTGCGGGTAGGCATAACGCAATCGAACATATCTACACCGCGCTCAATAGCTTCAAGAATGTTCTGTGGTGTACCAACTCCCATCAGGTAACGAGGCTTGTCCTTTGGAAGAATCTCATTGACTACCTCAATCATTTCATACATTACCTCTGTTGGTTCACCAACAGCCAAGCCACCGATAGCATTACCATCTGCACCCTTATCAGCCACAAACTTTGCCGCTTCACGGCGTAAGTCCTTGTAAGTACAGCCTTGAACGATAGGGAAGAGACTCTGGTTATGACCATAGAGTGGCTCCGTCTCGTTGAATCGTTTGATACAACGATCAAGCCAACGCTGTGTCATTTCCAAACTCTTTTTGGCATATTGGTAATCGCTCTGTCCTGGAGGACACTCATCGAAAGCCATCATGATATCGGCACCAATGATTCGTTCGGTGTCCATCACGTTCTCTGGTGTGAAGATATGCTTAGAACCATCGATGTGACTTCTGAACTCACAGCCCTCTTCTGACAGTTTACGAATACCTGTCAATGAGAAAACTTGGAAGCCACCGGAGTCTGTCAGGATTGGACGATCCCAACCATTGAAACCATGCAGACCACCTGCAGCCTTGATGATATCAAGTCCCGGACGCAGGTAAAGGTGATAGGTATTACCTAAGATAATCTGTGCCTTAACTTGTTTTCGCAACTCCTCAAAGTGTACACCCTTAACAGAACCAATGGTACCAACAGGCATAAAGATAGGAGTCTTTATCTGTCCGTGGTCGGTTGTGATGATACCTGTGCGGGCATCACTGGCATTATCTGTATGCTGAAGCTCAAATGTCATTATTTTGTTTCCTCCTTCTTTTCTTCAACAATCGTAAAGTCTACAGGGTGTTCTACCTTTTCATCGGTCAAAGCAAAGTCCCATACCTGCTGAATGTTCTCAACGAAGTGGAATTGAAGGGCCCTTACGATAAACCTCAGGAATCTCCTCAACATCCTTCTTATTCTCTGAACACATCACGATATCAGTAATTCCTGCACGTTTAGCAGCAAGTATCTTCTCCTTGATACCACCCACAGGAAGAACCTTACCACGTAGGGTTATTTCACCCGTCATAGCAGTGTTTTTACGCACCTTACGCTGTGTGAGTGCTGAAGCAATACTTGTTGCAATCGTTATACCAGCTGAAGGACCATCCTTTGGAGTTGCTCCTTCTGGTACGTGGATATGGATATTCCACTGTTCAAAGATGCGATAATCTACGTTCAATGCGCTGATATGTGCCTTGACATACTCCAATGCAATGACAGCAGACTCTTTCATGACATCACCAAGGTTACCGGTCAGTGTTAACTTACCTGCCTTACCCTTAGAAAGAGAGGTTTCAATAAAGAGAATCTCACCGCCCACACTGGTCCATGCAAGACCTGTTACCACACCAGCATATTTGTTGCCCTGATAGATATCACGTGTGAAAGGTGGCTTACCTAATAAATCCTCTAACTTATCTGGAGTAATCTTCGTATAAGGAAGTTGCTTATCCATAGCCTGCTTGAAAGCCAACTTGCGCATAGCCTTGTTGATTTGCTTCTCAAGTTGACGCACACCACTTTCGCGTGTATAGTTTTCAATAATCTTCTCCAACGTTGCCTTGGCAAACTTTGGCTTCTCTTCTAACTGGTCTAAACCAGTATTTTCGAGTTCTTTTGGTACGAGGTGGCGTTTTGCTATCTCAACCTTTTCTTCCGTGATGTAACCTGAAACCTCAATAAGTTCCATACGGTCGAGTAGTGGACGTGGAATAGTATTGAGGTCGTTTGCCGTAGCTATGAACAATACCTTTGATAAGTCATAGTCCATATCCAGATAATTATCATGGAAAGCGTTGTTCTGCTCTGGGTCGAGAACCTCCAACAAGGCTGATGATGGGTCGCCATTAACAGTGTTCTGAGTAACTTTGTCAATCTCGTCAAGAATGAAAACAGGGTTTGATGATCCCGCCTCTGGATATTCTTGATGATACGTCCAGGCATAGCACCAATGTAAGTCTTACGATGTCCTCTGATTTCTGATTCGTCGTGTAGACCACCGAGAGATACACGTACATACTTACGCTTCATAGCTTCCGCAATACTCTTACCCAAACTGGTCTTACCAACACCCGGAGGACCATAAAGGCAGAGGATTGGCGACTTCAGATTGCCACGCAACTGAAGGACTGCAATGTATTCAAGGATACGTTCCTTGACCTTCTCCATACCATAGTGATCCTTGTCAAGAATACGCTTTGCACGCTTCAAGTCAAGATCGTCCTTTGTATATTCATTCCATGGTAGGTTGACCATTGTCTGCAGATAATTCACCTGCACACTGTAATCAGGGCTCTGTGGGTTTAAGGTGTCAAGTTTGTCTAATTCCTTTTGGAATATCTTGGCAATATCTTCTGACCACTTTTTATTCTTAGCCTTTTCAAGCAATTCTTTCTTGTCAGGTGCAGAATCGCCATCACCCAATTCTTCCTTAATGTTCTTAATCTGCTGATGTAGGAAGTATTCGCGCTGCTGTTCGTCAAGGTCCTCACGTGTTTGAGCGTATATCCTGACGGAGATGCTGGAACTGAATTTCACGATTCAGCACCTTCATCAACGCAAACAGACGATCTTTGATAGAATTTTCTTCTAACATTTGAATCTTGTCTGTTACTGGGAATGGCATGGTTGAACACACATAATTCACTGCGACAACAGGATTATTGATATTGTCGAGTGCAAACTGTGTGTCATCTGGGATGTCATCGCTACCATGGATATACTCCTTAGTGACCATCTTCATGTCCTCAACAGCCGTAGAGAATTCCTTGTCTCTCTTTGGCTCAGCTTCTTCTGGTATAGCAACGGTATATCCCTTCATGTAGGGTTCAGTAGTCGTGATGTCCTTAATCTTACACTTACCAAGTCCCTGTAAGATGACCGTGCGGTTGTTCCCCTCGTAATTGCCAGGCATATCAAAGGCACGAACGAATCGTGCGTAGATACCTGTCATATAGACATCGTCTACTTGAGGGTCATTAATATTGCTATCTTTCTGACTTACAATTGCTATAATCGTGTTAGGGTTCTCTTCCAAGTGTTCGACAAGAGCCAGAGTTGGTTTTCTGCCAACGAGGATAGGGGAGAGAATACCTGGGAACATAACGAGGTTACGGGTTACGAAAATAGGGATTTCGCCATCAACTTGTACGTCCAAGTTTGGCATGTCTCCTTCGTAATCAGTAATCATTTGTATAGAGCTATTTTGTTTCATAAAGTTCTTTTATACCTGCTTTTAGCTTGCAAAGGTACAAAATAAAACCGAAAGACTAAAAGAATAATTGTGCTTTAATTAGCTATCTTGTAAAAAGGTGGGGTTATGTGCATAAGAAACTGGTGACAAACAGTAGGGTGTTTGTACTCCGCTCATTTGGTGTTGATGCTTCGCACCATTGGTGTTAAGCCTCCGCACTATGTGTGCTAAGCCTCTTTGCTCCGATAAAAGCTGGTGAGTAAGCCTACTATTGTAGGAATAATAAGCTACAGTAAACCCTTAACGTCTTACTTGTCTGTTAATGTGTTTTCGGATGATAATAGCTTTAAATACGTTTCTTTACTGAATGTTAGATATTGTCTTATCATTTATTGCCTTCTTACTTACTTAATGTAGAATGCTTGTGTAAGATTTGATACCACATTGTGCGTACTCCATTATCGTCGTTTAGTACTTGTTCTTCTATCTTATATACTGTGGTAGTATCCTTTCCAAACTCTATTAAGCAGCGTTTAGCAGGTTTTGAAGATTTTGTTTTAATATTAGTTATCTTTAGTATTGATAATCCGTTAAATATAGCTTCTGCTTCAAGTATATCTTTGTTATCATAAGGGATGATAACGGATAGCGTTCCGTTGGGTTTAAGAAGCCTTTTAGAATGGTAGATAAGCTCTTGGTGAGAGAGGGTGTCAGTGTGTCTTGCAGTTGTTCTTTGTTGTAAAGGATTTTTTAATGAATTAATAAAATAAGGTGGATTGCATACAATTGCATCGTAAATTCCTTCTTCTTGGGTTTCACTGCATGGGATGTAATCTTGTAGGGAACTATTGAGAATATTTATTCTATCATTAAATGGAGATGCTGAAACATTAAGATGCGCATCTTCAAGCGCTCCCTTGTCAATCTCAATAGCATCAATCTGTGCTATTGAGAAACGTTGTGCCATCATAAGGGCAATAAGTCCAGTTCCTGTTCCTATATCAAGGATTCTTGTACCACCTTTTGCCCAAGCTCCGAGCAATACACCATCAGTCCCGACCTTCATGGCCGTGTGATCATCAATGATATGAAATTGCTTGAAAGTAAATCCCATTCGTCTCGTTTCAGGATTTATATATTCAGTTTACGAAGCAGATTTTTATTAAGAGCCTGTACCTTTCTACTTTGTTTTGTGAGGTCTTGTCTCATCAAATCAATGTTGTAGAATATTTCAGAAAAGGCGGTTTGCAGCATGTTAGGTTGTCTACAATCTTTCCCTCCCTTAGGATTGACTACGATATTTATTCCCTTTGGTACCACAGAGATGTCTACGTCAGCGTCAGATGTGATAGGATCGCCGTCGTAATGAATAACTCCTTCTTTCTTGCGGCGTATATGAATATGTTTGGCTCTAAAAGTCTTTATCTTTAAGTTTTTATCCAACGTTTTGTTGAAAAGCTCAATGGCAACCTGTGGGGCTTCGATGAGGTCAAATGGTTCCATGATAATAATATCCAACAGACCATCGCTCATAGATGCTTGCGGAGCGATATAGGCATTGTTACCATATTGTGAAGCATTGGCTGCTGATACGAGGAAAGCCTTATAACGATGTGTTCCATCCTCATCTTCTATTACATAAGTTTCAGGCTCATAGCTTAATCCTTCTTCAAGAACTTTCTGCATGTAAGTGATAGGTCCACGTTTGCCAGCTTCTGCAAATTTCATCGAAATAAAGCATCAAAGCCCATTCCACACGTGCAGAAGAACGGATGGTCGTTGATGATACCATAGTCGAGTGCTTTAACATCATAACAGTTTATGATGTCAATACATTTCTTTAGATTCATCGGTAGGTTTAGATGCCTTGCAAGCCCATTTCCTGAACCGCAAGGGAGTATGCCTAAAGCAGACTTAGTATTGATAAGTGACCTTCCAACTTCGTTGACCGTTCCATCTCCACCCACAGCCACAACGAGGTCTACACCTTCTTCCACGGCTTCTCGGGCAAGGTCGGTCGCGTGACCCGCATGTTGCGTTTCTGCAATGCGATAGTCAAACTTGTCTTTATCGAGTCGTTCTTCAATAAGGTCTGGAATACCCGCCTTACTAATTGTACCCGATATAGGGTTTAGGATAAAAACTACTTTTTTCTTATTCATTGTGCCAAATAATCAGCGCATGGTTTATTTGTACAAAGATACATATTTATCAGTTATATTGTGGATATTATGAGAGTAAAAATGTTTAAAAATCACTTTTCTAATCAAAAAGACTTTTTTGTCATTCTAAATTAGTAACTTTGCAGCCTAAAATAATATTTAAGTAGTCAATGACTACACCACATTAAAAAATAATGGGACAGTTACAAGACAAGTACAAAAGCTACCGCGAGCCGCAGAAGTTTATGGATGCAGGTGTTTATCCATACTTCCGCGAGATTACAAGTAAGCAAGGAACAGAAGTTACAGATATTGATGGCAACGAGATTCTTATGTTTGGTTCTAACGCCTATACAGGTCTTCCAAACGATCCACGTGTGATTAATGCTGCTCAGCGTGCCCTTGAGAAGTATGGCTCAGGTTGTGCCGGTAGTCGTTTCTTAAATGGTACACTCGATCTTCATGTTCAGTTGGAGAAAGAGCTTGCTGCTTTTGAAGGCAAGGATGAGGCGCTTGTTTTTTCAACAGGTTTTTCTGTAAATGCTGGTGTCCTCTCTGTTGTAGTAGGACGTGGTGATTATGTTATCTGTGATGACCGTGATCACGCAAGTATTGTTGATGGACGTCGTTTGAGTTTTGCTACTCAACTTCGTTACAAGCACAATGATATGGAAGATTTGGAGCGTGTTCTTCAGAGACTTCCTCATGAAGCGGTTAAGCTGATTGTTGTTGATGGCGTCTTCTCGATGGAGGGTGATTTAGCTAATCTGCCAGCAATTGTTGAATTGAAGCACAAGTATAACTGCTCAATCATGGTTGATGAGGCACATGGTTTAGGTGTCTTTGGTCGCCAGGGTAGAGGTGTTTGTGATCATTTTGGCTTGACAGATGAGGTAGACCTCATTATGGGAACTTTCTCAAAGAGTTTGGCTTCAATTGGTGGTTTTATTGCTGGTGATAAGGATACTATTAATTATCTCCGTCATACCTGCCGTACATATATCTTTTCTGCAAGTAATGCACCTGCAGCAACAGCTGCTGCTTTGGAAGCTCTCCATATTATAGAGCAGGAGCCAGAACGTTTGGAGCAGTTATGGAAGGTGACTAATTATGCTTTGAAGCGATTTAAAGAAGAGGGTTTTGAGATAGGTGAAACAGAGAGCCCGATTATTCCTCTTTATGTTCGTGATATTGAAAAGACCTTTGTGGTTACAAAGTTGGCGTATGAGGCTGGTGTGTTTATCAATCCAGTAATTCCTCCAGCATGTGCTCCACAAGATACCTTGGTACGTTTTGCTTTGATGGCTACTCATACAGAGGAGCAGGTTGAACGCGGTGTTCAGGCTTTGACTAAGATTTTCAAGGCGCAAGGCATCATTAAATAAGTATTATCTATTTCCTTATTTAAAAGGATTTGTAATATTAAAACGATGGGGTTATTCTTATAGAGTAAGCCCATCGTTTTTGTTATACCTTATATATATAGGGTGATGGGTGTTGGGTGATGGGTGTTGATGTTTTGTTGGTACTTGAGTGTAGGAGGATAATTAAGATTATGGTTTTATTAGGCTTATAAGCCCAATAAGCCCAATAAGCCTAATTGGCCTAATGAGCCTAATAAGCCAAATAGGGCATATAACAAAAGATATTTATTTAATAACTGTTTCTTTGGGCTCATTCGCTTTTATTTCTTTTATTATGTAGGATGTTCTTTCATGATGAGAAGTTTTTATGAAAAGAATTTAAAGGTAATGAGTATAAAAGTTGTAGTCGGACTGCTATTATGCAGTGAAGATATAGAGAATTTTTTATGATTTGGGACTTACAAGGATTAGAAAGTTTGCTTTTTTACATCTATTGTCGTCTTACTTGAAAAGTACATTGACTTATGGTAACGTTGATTTGATTAAAAAAATAAAATAAATTTTGGAGTTTAGTCATTATATTTCCTTTTTCTTCTTACTTGCTTGTTTATCAATAACTTTGCGTCTATTTGAAATTATATGCAAACAGGGATTCGTAAGAAAAGTATTATTTTTATTGAAAAAAACATGTAAAAAGTTTGGAGGTGTCGGAAATATGTAGTACCTTTGCACTCGCAATTCAGAAATGAGTCAATTATTAATGAATATGCAACGGGGTGTAGCGCAGCTCGGTAGCGCATCTGGTTTGGGACCAGGCGGTCGCAGGTTCGAATCCTGTCACCCCGACTTTTTGTCTAACTCTTTAGAGAAAGAGAGACGTTAAATGCGGCAATAGCTCAGTTGGTAGAGCACGACCTTGCCAAGGTCGGGGTCGCGAGTTCGAGCCTCGTTTGCCGCTCTTTGATATTCTGAATTATATAGAAGTTTTCTTCTAAGTAAATGCCCAGGTGGCGGAATTGGTAGACGCGCACGTTTCAGGTGCGTGTGTTTCACGACGTGCAGGTTCGAGTCCTGTTCTGGGCACTTTCTAAATCAGAATGTCTCGTATATGCTGGAGAGGTGGCGGAATTGGTAGACGCGCTACTTTGAGGGGGTAGTGAAAATTGTTTCGTGGGAGTTCGAGTCTCCTCCTCTTCACATAGAGTTTTGAAGTAAGTCGTTACTTACTTAGTAAATGCGGCAATAGCTCAGTTGGTAGAGCACGACCTTGCCAAGGTCGGGGTCGCGAGTTCGAGCCTCGTTTGCCGCTCTTTTTTTTAGAGAAACATACATAGCATTTCTTTATGAATTTATATTTGCGATATTTCGATAATGAAGTATTAGTACACAATGTTGAGGAAGCTTTGGATTTTTTAAGTTCTATTCCTGACATTCAACTCACTCCAGAATTGGAAGATGATATTAGAAATTATGCTTCCAACGATGTCTTTTATCCAAAACGTTATAAGGTTCGTCCTCGAGTTTATTTTATAGTCATTAAGACTGAGGCAGCTACTATGATGGATTTTAAGCAGAAAAAAGCCCTTCGTCCGGTTGTTGATGGAATCGTGCGTAAGGATAATCCAGCTATTATGCATCTCAATGAGGAACGTGAGGGATGGTATGAAGGTGAACTTGATTTTAAGCGTGTCGTCCTCATTCCTACTTCTGGTAAACATGAATATCGTGATACTCATTTCGTAGCACAGTGTAAGGCTGTTTCAGGATGGGATTGTTATAATCGTATCGTTGAGTATCTAAAAGATAGGGTTGACAATAGAAGTCAGTTCCCTTCTGCTAAAGGTAAGAATTTTAAGTTTAGATATTTAGGTATGTGGAAGTAATTTCACATGCCTTTTTGCTATTGCTTTCTTATGAATAAAGTAATGTTAATTGGTAATGTCGGTCGAGAGCCAGAGATAAAATATTATGAGGCAGACCAATGTGTTGCCTCTTTTACTTTGGCAACAACGGAGCGTGGATATACACTTCCAAATGGTACGGTTGTACCTGATCACACTGATTGGCATAACATAGTTCTCTTTAAGGCATTGGCTAAGTATGCTGAGAAGTATATTCATAAAGGCGATAAACTTTATATTGAGGGGCGTGTGCGTTATCGTACTTATGATGATAAGAAAGGTATGCGTCGTTATGTTACAGAGATTTATGGTGACAACCTTGAATGGCTTTCTGCATCCCGTAAATCTGAAAGTGTGTCTGGGAGAGAAAGTAGATGATAATGCTTCTGATACTACAGATAATTCTAATTTACCTTTTTAATGGATAGTTTTTTAGTAGTTTTTTCTTCTTATATAAGTATTAATCCAATAGATATTAGTGTGATTCTTGCAATTCTATTGGCTGTTTTTCTACTAAGTCTTTCGGCTTTTGCAAGTGCGTCGGAGATTGCTTTTTTTAGTTTATCTCCAACTGATATAGAGTCGCTTGACCCGGATAAGAATACTTCTGATAAGCTTATTCAGCAGTTTAGAGACGATAGTGAGCGTACGTTGGCAACAATTCTTATTACGAATAATCTTGTCAATGTTGCGATTATTATGCTGTGTAACTATATTTTTTCCAGTCTGTTTACATTTAAGGAAGAGTGGTTGCAGTTTCTTTGTGTAACCATTCTGTTGACTTTTTGCTTTTACTCTTTGGTGAGATTATTCCAAAGGTTTATAGTAGAAGAAATCCATTGACATTCTGTAGAAGTGGTGTCAAAGGCATTGTTTTCTTCCGTAAGTTGTTTTGGCCTATCGAAACTATATTGTTGAAAAGTGGTGCTTTTGCTGAAAAGGTAGTTCAAAAGGAGAATCGTCAGTTGTCTGTTGATGATCTTGAACAGGCTTTAGAATTGACAGATAAGAATGATATTAAGGATGAGCAGGGTATGCTGCAAGGTATTATTCGCTTTGGAGATGAGACTGCAAAAGAGGTAATGACTTCTCGTCAGGATATTATAGATTTGGATATCCGCTGTTCATATGAAGATGTCTTGAAATGTATCGTTGATAATAACTATTCTCGTATTCCTGTTTATCAAGATAATCAAGATAACATACGAGGTGTACTTTATATTAAGGATCTCCTGCCTCACCTATCTAAGCCAACTAACTTTAGATGGCAGAGTTTGATTCGACCACCTTATTTTGTTCCAGAGACGAAGAAGATAGATGATCTCTTACGTGACTTCCAAGAGAATAAAGTTCATATAGCTATTGTCGTTGATGAGTTTGGCGGTACGAGTGGTATTGTTACTTTAGAGGACATTCTTGAAGAAATTGTCGGAGAGATTAATGACGAGTTTGATGAAGAAGAGCGTAACTATACAAAGTTAGGTTCTAATATCTACATATTTGAGGGTAAAACTCTCTTGAAAGACTTCTCTAAGATTCTTAATCTCCCAGATGATGAGTTTGATGAGATAGAAGGCGATGCTGATTCTGTTGCAGGTTTACTATTAGAAATCAAGGGAGATTTCCCTGCAGTACATGAAATGCTGGACTATAAGAACTATAAGTTTGAAGTCTTAGCTATTGAAGAGCGTCGTATTAGTAAAGTTAAAGTTACTGTTTGTGGTAAGGATAACGAATGATGTTGAGGGTAAGGTCGTCATTGGTCTGTTGGAGATAGAGAAAGGAAGACAGGCTGAGAACGATGGGGTACATTATGTCTTAACGGAAATGTTAGGCTATGAGCCTTTAGTAGAACATAATGAGGATGGTAAACCAATGATAGAGGGCTATCATATAAGTATATCTCATACTCTTGGTTATGTTGCTGTTATTCTTTCTCGTGACTATGAAGTAGGTGTTGATATAGAATATGTTTCTGATAGAGTAAACCGTATATCATCACGTTTCCTAAGAGATGATGAGGTCTTTCCTGATACGACAGATAAGCTTATTGCTTGGTGTGCCAAGGAAACTATGTATAAACTCTTTTCTTCTGAGCATTTAGCTTTAAAAGATATAAAAGTAGACCCGCAGTCAAGCTTAGTAACTAATATGAAGCGTAATATCACGCTTAAGTTTCAGTGTGAGTGTTCTTCAAAGTATATTTTGACTTATACTTGGTATTAAGTCTTATTTTATTTCGTCCTTACTGGCACATTTTAATCCAGATAATAGTTTTTATATCATAAATGCATATAATGATATAAAAAATTCATTATGCAGTAAAAAATGTTTAAATAATTAATTTATTCAGTGTTTGACTTGTTTTTTATTTTCATTTTACCTATATTTGTACCAGTCATTTAGCGGATAACGTAATATATTTACCATTTAGTCTAATTAATAGGAGGTATAAACATGAAAGAAAAACAAAACACGAGAATTTTTTTCGAAAACTCATGATTTCGAGAATCAGAACAGATCAGGAACATACCGATGCGAATGAAACGCTTGGTGGTGAAATTTGGTACAACTAATGTTGTATGAGTTAGATTATATATTTTATAATTGATTTTAGGAACGCACTTACTCTATGAGTTTAAGTGCGTTTTTTTATTTTGTTTAAACGTTTTGTATTATCTAAATGGGTCAATTATTCTGGTTTACATACTTATTTTTAGTGAATCTTACTTATAGTAAACGGCAGAGTATGTATAAATGATAATTGCTATTTGTTTACTTCGTCAGAAATGATTACTTTTGTATCTGTAAAAAACATATTATGAACGAAGCAAACGTAAAAAGGGAGGAACTAATACTTATACGTATAACAGGCCAAGATAGACCAGGGTTAACAACTGCGGTTATGTCTATTCTTGCTTGTTATAATGCCCATATTTTAGATATTGGTCAAGCTGATATCCATTCTACTTTATCACTTGGTATTCTTATTCGTATTGATGATCAGGGTGCCGGGCAGGTAATGAAAGAACTGTTATTCAAGGCTACGGAACTTGGTGTAAATATCGGTTTTGCTCCTGTAACAGATGATGAATACGAAGATTGGGTTAATAGACAAGGGAAAAATCGTTATATTCTCACGATTATTGGTAGGTCTTTATCAGCTCGTAATATCGAGGAGGCTACTCGGGTGATAACAGAACAAGGTGTGAATATAGATTCTATTCTTCGCTTGACAGGGCGTCAGAGTATTCGAAAAAGTAATCAAAATGTCAGAGCATGTATAGAGTTTTCATTGCGTGGTACTCCTAAAGACTATAGACAGATGCAGGCTGACCTCATGCAGATGAGTCACGAGCAAGGAATTGATTCTCTTTGCAGGAAGACAATATGTACAGGCGTATGCGTCGTCTAATATGTTTTGATATGGACTCTACACTTATTCAGACAGAATGTATTGACGAATTAGCAAAACGTGCTGGGGTAGGAGAGCAGGTTGCTGCTATTACTGAACGTGCAATGCGTGGTGAAATTGATTTTAAGAAAAGCTTTACAGAACGAGTTGCTTTGTTGAAGGGGCTCGATGCTGATGTCATGAAGGATATTGCCGAAACAATGCCTATAACTGAGGGCGTTGATCGCTTAATGACTGTTTTGAAGCAGTGTGGATATAAGATAGCCATATTAAGTGGTGGCTTTACTTATTTTGGAGAGTATCTACAGCGCAAGTATGGTATTGATTATGTATATGCTAATGAACTTGAGATAGATGAGAATAATAAACTTACAGGGCGCTATCTTGGTGATGTTGTTGATGGTAAACGTAAGGCTGAGTTATTGAAGTTATTAGCACAAGTAGAGAAGGTCAATCTCGCTCAGACTATTGCTGTTGGTGATGGTGCTAACGATCTTCCTATGCTTTCTGAGGCAGGCTTGGGCATTGCCTTTCATGCTAAACCACGTGTGCAAGCTAATGCTGAACAAAATATTACTACTATCGGTTTAGATGGTGTACTTTACTTTCTTGGTTTTAAGGATAGTTATTTGGGTGAAGCTGGTAAACTTTAATCAAAATAGGTTTATTAAAACCTGAACATATTCCGATAAGGGATGTATCAAATATATTGTAATTCTATGAATATATTTGATACATCTTTTTATTGAAACTTATTTTTTTGTTTGGCAAGTTCTTCTTATATAGGTTTAGTGTTTATGTTTTCCAATATATTCTTTCGCTATAACGCCTCTCACTATTCGTTCTTTATGAACGTGTTGTATGTTAGCTACATATTGTGTTAATGCTCCGCACACGTAGTGTTGTTGATATGTAATAGTACAAATAAAATAGGATACCCTTGTAGAGTATCCTATTTTATTTGTTAGAAATTCCACCAGTGCTTTTTCTTAGGTGGTTTATGATCTTCAAACGAACGATGCGCAAAGTTACGGCTTTCCCATGTTTCGTTATTGGTAATCATTTGATAGATAGTTCCCCAATCTGGTAAGCCACCAAGATTACGGTCGTCGATAAACATTTCTACCTTTAGCTTTCTTGAAAAATGATTGTTCTTCTCTTTTTCTTCTTCAGGATAATCCTTGTTTACAGCCCAAAAATCTACCCCACGTTCATGGCACCAATCAACAGCCTCTTGGAGTAGTTCGCCTTCTCTGACGCTCCATAAGATAAGTTGGTGACCATCTTTAATCAGCATTTTAAGCGTATCGGTAGCGAAAGGGATTTCGCTACCGATTTTAGGATATTTATGTTCTACGATGGTTCCATCGAAGTCAACTGCAATAATCATTGTCTGTTAGTTTATCGCTTTATAGAGTCATCGTGCTTATTGCCATAGTGGCTGTTAGCATAGTTACCATAATTGCCATAGTTTCCATACTGTCCATAGCTTGTACCGTAGCTTGCTCTACCATATCTACCATACTTGCCATAACCGCCATAGCCATAGTAATAGCTATATTTTCTCTTAGACATGTCAATACCATTGAGAACAATAGCCATGTTAGAACTTCTTCTCGTTTGCAAGTGCATTAATCAAGTTGAAGCTTTGACTTTGGAGTATAGTCTGCACGACACATATAGATAGGAAGCATTTGCAACGCGCGCAATCTGAAGAGTATCTGTAACAAGACCGACTGGTGCGGTATCAATCATGATATAATCATATTTCTCCTTCAAGAGATTAATGATAATATCTAATGAATTACGTGCAATAAGCTCTGCTGGGTTTTGGAGGAATTGGACCTGCCATGAGGAGATCAAGATTCTTATTAACTCCTGAAGGCAAAATCTGCTCATATATATCTTCTATCGTTGGATTATCCTTTACAAGAAGGTTTGTAATACCATGCTTGTGATCGTTGATACCGAACAACTCTGCCAAACGTGGACGACGAATATCAAGACCAACCAAGATAACTTTCTTGCCTAAGAGACCGAAACTAACAGAAAGGTTTGCTGCGTTAAAGGTCTTACCCTCACCAGAAGTAGATGAAGTGAAGAGTACAACCTTCTGTCCTTCCTTAAGCATAAACTGAAGGTTGGTACGCATTGAACGGAAGATTTCTTCCATCTGGTTGTTCTGGTTTTCATGTACAACGATATCTGCTTTACCCTTCGCCTTATTACTTGCAATAGCAACGTCTGCAATGATTGGTAACTTGGTAAGGCGAGCAACATCGTCATGGCCCTCAATCTTATAACGGAAGAATTGTAAGATAAGGATTACCAATACTGGAAGTACTAAGCCAATTAGTAAAGCAACAAGCATAATTGATGTTGACTTTGGACTAATCTTACCTAACAACTGTGGGTCATCAATAAGTTTACCTTTATCGGCTGTTGCTGCCAAAGAAATGTTGTTTTCCTCACGCTTTTGGAGTAACATCAGGTACAAACCAGACTTTACTTCCTGCTGACGGTCAATCTGTGTCAGCATTCGTTCCTGCTGTGGAGTCTCAGCAACCTGTTCATTAAACTTATTAACTTGTGATAAAACTGCATCACGCTGAATCTGTAGAGTTCTGACGTGCAGCACCAATCGCACGACGAATGTTACCATTCAGCTCACGAATTTGTGCTGTAAGTGGTTCTACAACAGGAGAACTTTCTGAAGACTACGGAGTAAACGATTACGCTCAAGTACTAACTCGTTATATTTGTTAATCAGAGATGTAGAACTTTGGTCATCCAAACCTACATTAGAAGGAATTACTTGAGAAAGATTACGAGATGAACTCTCGACCTCTCTTGCAATTGTATTGAATAATTCAATCTGTGTCTCAACCTCTGCAAGCTTTTTAATTCTGAGTTATTCTGATTTGCTACAGAGTTACCTGCATTCATCTTCAACTCTACAATACCATTTTTGCTGTTTATAGTTCTGCAACTGACCTTCAGTCTTGCCCAGTTCAGCATTAATCTTACCCAAACGGTCATTGATGAACTTGTCTGTATGAAGTGCAATGGTATTCTTGTCCTCATTTGCTTGACGGTTATATACAATTGCTAACTGCTTCAAGTAATCAAGAGAACGCTGTGGTACTTCGTCTGTAAGCTGCAGCTGCGCAATAGAGGTTGACTTTGCTGTCTGTGCAACTTGAAGTTCGTTGACATACTTATTAGATGCCATTCTTGGTGAGAGAATGCTTACGTTAAGTACATCTGCATTCTTTAATGAATGTCCATAATTAGAACTAATAGTAATAATACCAGCACGAGTAGCTATTGTTGCAGGAAGGCTGGTGAACTTTCTATTAATAGAGTATGGACCTTCATTTGAGTTGTCGTTAGTTGGTACATAGTAAGTTCCAGTAACAGTATATGTTAGACTGTCTCTTGTTATGCTCAAGTTAATGGGAGCATTCAATCTCTCAAGATGAGCCTGGTCTACATCAACGTTAAGAGGTTGATTGCGATAAAGAATAATGTCTTTTACTCTTCCCTTTGTTGAGTAGTTAACATATAACTTCAAGTCTCTAATAGCATCTTCAGCAATAGAGTGTGATGTCAGAATCTCCATCTCGTTATCAATACCAGTTGAATTTGAGATAATACCAAGATTTGACATGTTCTGTAAAGAGGAACCACGTCTATTGCTATTACTTTCGTCCTTGATCAGCAACTTTGCAGTAGACTGATACATTGGTGTGGCATATCTAAGATAGATTGCTCCTAAGCTCCCGAAAAATAATTGACGACAGTACGAACCAGTACCAGTTGAGTACGATGGTTCGATACAAGGTGGCAAAATCAAAGGAGGAGTTACCTTCATTAACTTCAAGTTCCTTCCCTTGCTCTAATTTAGTTGTTTCTTCCATATTTATTACTTTTCTTATTATTCAGTAAGGAGTTTATTTTGGGTTACTCTTCTCCTCAGCAAGCTGAAGGAGATATTTACCATAGTTGTTCTTAATCATTGGTTGTGCTTCTTCTCGAAGCTTTTCTGTGGTTATCCAGCCTTTTTTGTATGCTATTTCTTCCAAGCATGCAACCTTAAGTCCTTGTCGTTTCTCGATACATTCAATGAAAGTACTTGCCTCCGACAAACTGTCATGTGTACCAGTGTCAAGCCATGCAAAACCACGTTGTAGAGTCTGTACCATTAAATTATCTTCTTTAAGATAACACTGATTGACAGTTGTAATCTCTAACTCTCCTCGTGGAGATGGTTTAATATTCTTCGCAATCTCAACAACACTATTAGGGTAGAAGTAAAGTCCTACAACAGCGTAGTTACTCTTTGGATGTTCGGGCTTTTCTTCTATGCTAAGACATTTTCCAGTCTTATCAAATTCAGCAACACCATATCTCTCAGGATCATTTACATAATAGCCAAATACTGTAGCTTTGTTCTCTTTTTCAGCCATTTGTACGCTATTTTGTAATAATGAACTGAAGCCTGCTCCATAGAAAATATTATCTCCCAAAACCAAGCAAACAGAATCATTGCCAATAAACTTCTCGCCTATGATAAATGCTTGTGCAAGGCCATCTGGTGAAGGTTGTTCTGCGTATTCAAAGCGTACTCCAAAGCTACTTCCATCTCCTAAAAGACGTTTAAAGCCTGGTAAGTCAAATGGGGTAGAGATGATTAGAATCTCTTTAATTCCAGCCAGCATCAAAACTGATACTGGATAGTAAATCATTGGTTTATCGTAAATTGGTATAAGCTGCTTGCTTATTCCTTTTGTGATAGGGTAGAGGCGTGTGCCTGAACCGCCAGCGAGAACTATTCCTTTCATAATAGTATGGTTTGATATCTGTTTTAAATTAGTAGTTATTGTTTATCTTTATATGCTTTTAACGCTAAATACCTATAGTCGTATCCTCACCATATGTGCTTTAAGTGCAAATATGGGTGGTAATAGGGCTGTACTCAATATGAACAAGTCATTGAGGACAATTAATCCTTTCGTTAAGTATTTGTCGTTAAACGCTTTCATTTGCAATATTGCTATCTTGATTGCAAAGGTAATAAATTTAATTTAATTAAAAAGCTGTGAAAATGAGAAATCATTTACTTAATAGGTGAATTTCATGTTTTTATTAACTTTGCAATCGAGTAAAAAAATTAAAAAGTTCATCTTAATAACTTTAAAACTTTAAACAAAAGATATGGGATTCTTATCAAAACTCTTTGGGAAGAATGATGCTACACAGTCAAAGACTGGTGGTATGGAGGACTATATGACACTTGTTCGAGTTTATTTTCAAGCAGTGCTTGCAACTCGTTTGGGTATCAATAATTTAGCAATGCTTCCAGATTTACGTACCTACAAGCAGACTTTTCGTGTCCCTACGTTGAATAATAAGTTGGGACCTGGCGAAAAAGCAAGTATGCGAAAGACTATGAAAAATATTTATAATGTTGATGATAACTTCTTTGATGAGATAGATGCAAGCATCAAAAAGAATTGTAAGAAGATGCAGGATATCCAGCCTTATCTTTATCAGTTCCAAGGTTTCACACAAGATTTGATGATGCTTGTGGGTAATTTGATGAAGTTTAAGTTGAGGGTTCCCGGCTTTTTCAAGAAAGCTATCTATACGATGACGGAGAAGACTGTAAATGACATATACGATAAGAATAGTTTCTCTGATCCAGGTGTTATTAAGGCTGTTATGTCAGTTCGCCAATATAATCAGCGTCTTGGATTTAGTCGTAAATGGACTACAGACTTCGTTTATCAAGTAGTTTCACTTGCTAAGAAGGAACCCTAAACCTGCAGAAGAGGCAGAGTCAAAATAATTAAGCATATATTTGCTTAAATAGAAACTTTAATGTAATTTTTGTAGCCAAAAACGAATAGATTAGCTATGAATGCAAATGAGAAGATTCTGAATACGTTTGCGACGCGTGTTCGTCAGATGATCCTTCAGTATGGAAAGCACTGAAGAAGGAAAATGACGAGTTATATGCACTTGTCGACCAACGTGAACAGGAGATAAAGCAACTGCAGGATGAGTTATCTCAAGCAGAAGCTGATTATAACTCGTTGAAGATGGCTAAAATGCTTGAAGTTACGGATGGTGATATGGAAACTGCACAAAAGCGTGTGGCCAAACTTATCCGAGATGTAAATAAGTGTATTACACTTCTAAGTGAGAAATAAAACAGAATATAATGGCAGACGATAAGTTACATATAAGATTGCATGTCTATGATGCAGAACTCTCCGTAAACGTTCCACGAGAGGATGAGGAGTATTATCGTTCGGCAGCCAAGCTTATTACCGACACAATTAACACTTATTCAACTCTTTTTAAGGGTAAGAAGGGGGATAAGGACATTATATATATGGCAATGTTGGATATTGCATTGCGATATAAGAAAGAAGGTGTACGTAATGATACTGCTCCATTTAATGATATTCTCAGTAAACTCACTTCAGAAATTGAAGATGCACTGAAGTAATAGTGAGAATATTTAATTTAAATCATAAAAAGAATCAATGAGTCCAATAGTAACAGTTATAATAGCTGTGGTATGCCTTTCAGCAGGATGTGCTGGTGGATTTGCTATTTTCCGTTATATCTTAACTGGAAAATACAAAGATACAATGGATAAAGCAGAGAAAGCTGCAGAGGTAATTAAAGAAAAGAAACTTTTGAAGTTAAGGAGAAGTTTCTTAATAAGAAAAAGTGAACTCGAGAAAGAGGTTCAACAGCGCACATTGAAGATTCAGCAGGGTGAGAATCGCTTGAAGCAGCGTGAGGTTGCATTGAATCAACGTCAAGAAGAGATTAATCGTCGTAAGCAGGATGTCGATCAGCAGCAGCAGCGTGTTGATAATGAGAAGAAGTCACTGCAGATTAAGCAGCAGGGATCTTTGAGAAGATGCAGGAGCAGGAGCGAATGAAACTCGAGGAACTCTCTGGTCTTAGTTCTGAAGAGCTAGAAGTCGTTTGATTGAAAGTTTGAAGCGATCGAGCAAAGCTTGACGCTGCCTCATATATTAATGAGATTGTTGATGAAGCAAAAGCTTAATGCTAATCAGCAGGCTAAGAGAATAGTTATCCAGACCATCCAGCGTGTTTGCAACCTGAAACAGCTATTGAGAATTCAGTAAAGTGTTTTCCATATTGATAGTGATGAGGTGAAGGGACGTATTATTGGTCGTGAAGGTCGTAATATCCGCGCTTTGGAGGCTGCAACAGGTGTTGAGATTGTTGTTGATGATACTCCAGAGCTATTGTTATTTCAGCTTTTGACCCTGTTCGTCGTGAGATCGTCGTTTGGCACTTCATCAGCTTGTTGCTGATGGACGAATTCACCCAGCACGTATCGAAGAAGTTGTTGCTAAGGTTAAGAAACAACTTGATAATGAGATTATTGAAACAGGTAAGCGTACAGCTATTGACCTTGGAATTCATGGTCTTCATCCAGAGTTGATTCGTATTGTTGGTAAGATGAAATATCGTTCTTCATATGGTCAGAACCTTTTGCAGCATGCTCGTGAAACAGCAAATCTTTGTGCTGTTATGGCAAGTGAGTTAGGTTTGAATCCAAAGAAGGCAAAAGCGTGCAGGCTTATTGCATGATATCGGTAAGGTACCAGACGAAGAGACTGATTTACCACATGCTCTTTATGGAGGTAAGATTGCTGAGAAATATAAAGAGAAACCAGATATTTGCAATGCCATTGCAGCTCACCACGATGAGGTTGAGATGACTACACTTCTTGCACCAATCGTTCAGGTATGTGATGCCATCTCTGGTGCTCGTCCAGGTGCTCGTCGTGAGATTGTGGAGCTTATATCAAGCGTCTGAATCGATCTTTGGAAGCTGATTGCAATGAGTTATCCAGGTGTAACAAAGACTTATGCTATTCAGGCTGGTCGCGAACTCCGTGTAATCGTTGGTGCTGATAAGATGGATGATGCAGAAAGCGAAGCTCAGTTCTGAGATTGCAGAGAAGATACAGAATGAAATGACCTATCCAGGACAGGTTAAGATTACGGTTATTCGTGAGATTCGTTCTGTTGCTTATGCAAAGTAAAGTTTGATTTTATTTGAATTATTATAGAAAAGCACTCCTATATGGGGTGCTTTTTTATTTTGCAAGTTCATTAGTAATTCTGATATATGTCAGTAATATATATGAATAGAGAAAGCCCTCGTAATTCATGAAGTTATTTCCACGAATTGTCGAGGGCTTTAATTTTATTCTATCTATTTTGTTAGCAGCCAGAGACCATCAAGTCGGCAAGAAGCTGCTGCAGGGGCATCGTTAAGGTTGATACCTGCTTCTTCAGGTGACAGTGTTACAGTACCATCCTCAAGTACAAAACAAGGTACGCCAGCATAGCCGTGCTTCTTTGCCTCGTCAAATACAGCGTTGTTATCACGAAGACGAAGGAATTCCTTCAAATACTTAATATGTGAACCAATTTCTATTACCTCGTAACGGTTGTCACCTTCTACGTGCTTGTCAACTGCAATACAATCTGGACAAGTATTCATTCCATATATTTTAATCATAATCAAATGTTTTTAGATTCAACTCTAAAGTTTATTATGTTTTTTACCTCAATTTTTCACTGTCTTAGTGATTACAAATCTTAGTTGTATCAACAGTGAATCCCCCTTTAGCAGGCATAAACTTACCACGTTCTGTCAAGAAATCTACTAATTCCTCAGCGTTCATTCCGTCTACAGAACAAGTATGAAAACGCTCCTCTTCACCGAAGTGCTCTATAATTGCCTTTACTAAATCTTCTTTTGTTTCATAACTATTACCCTCCATCATATGGAGTACATCATGTCCATGTGCCATATTTTATTCTATTTTGTTAATAAATTCGTGCATTGAATCATTCTTTGCACAACCTTATATACAAAAAGATGTGCCATGTGTTAAATTAACTAATTTTAATTGCTTAAAAAGTGATAATATGACATAATTTAATTACTTTTTGTCTTTGCTGACAGATATTATTGGTAAAAATGTCAGTCACAATTGATGTAAAAACTACTTAAGTGACTCTTTTCATATTCACTTAGAGAAGTATAGTGTTTATAAAAAAATATTTGATAGTAATTATATTATGATGAAGAGACTTTTGCTTGCTTTTTGCAGCTACAATGTTGTTGTTATCTTCATGTGGTACTTCTAAAATGGGGGTGGAGAAATCTAATATTGTAAGTTATACAGAGCTCGTAATTATTTTCATATTGGTAATGAGACCAAACCGATAATAAAGAAGATTACTTCACAGGAGACTCTTATAAAAGAGTTTGGTGAGGCAGCTTTTATGGGTAAGGGTGGTGAACCAACCAAGATTGATTTTAATAAGAACTTTGCAATTGCTTATATTCTCCCGCAAACAAATCGGAAGACAGACTTGGCACCTCTTTCATTGACTTTAAAGAAGAAGCTGTCTTGAATTGCAATACAAGTTAGAACAAGGAAAAGGCACAAACCTACTTTACACAACCATTTTTCATTATCGTCGTTGATAAGAAATATGTTGATTATAATATTGTAGAAATTAAAGGTTGGGATTAGTAGTAGTGTCTAATGGAAGAGCATGTGTCTTAACCAAAGTCACTGTTTAGCTGCTTTTTGAATCTTATAATAATAAAAAGAGGATGTGTCAAAATGTATACATCCTTTTTTATGTACAAAGCCTCGACTTTCTCAAGTCAGGGCTTTTGCTATTTCCTAAAGTTTTTACCTTTAGGTATAAAAATCTCATTATGACAAAGGTATACTTTTGTTCTTACATACACAATAAAATAATTCTTTTTTTCCTTAAAGAATCGATAAAAATATTATAGAAGATAACCCTTTTTCGTCTTTTTAGACGCCTTGGTGGAAAAATCTTATGTTGTATAATGTTTACATGTTTTATAAGCTCAGTGGTCGCAAGCCTTATCATCCACAAATGATGCTTAAGGTTATTACTCAGTTCCATGATACGTTTACGGCATTTCATCAGCTGGTACAAAAGATTCTCATTGTCCTTCGTTAGCCTCCTGTTTTTTTCTCCATTAGGTTTTCACACTGTTCCTTTATCATTGCTGCCTTATAATCACAGAGGAAAGCCTGAAATTCTGGTGTATAGTTTCCGTCGACCATGTATTTCTCCTGCATGACCTGCAATGCGTGTTCACCACGCATAATTCTGTTGTACTCTGCAACTTTGTTCCTCCTTTTCCGGTCGCCTTTTGACAATTCCCCGTCGCTGTTTCCATAAAGCTCAGCTTCAAGTTCCTCATATCTTTTCCTTAATATCTGATAGTCCTCCTCAAGTCTATGCACGTATTCAGTTCGTTTCTTGTCATATTCCTTGAATTTTTTTCGATTGTTCTCTCTGTCCAGAACAGTTTTTTCTGTTCTTCGGTGAACAACTCTCCGTTAACCATGTGTGATTTAAGTTCTTTCTTTTTCATTTTTTTTCTACACTGCTTTCTGATTTTTTAATTCTATTCTCGATGAATGTCCCATTCTACACTTATATCTTTACCAAATAAACTTATTATTTCTCTCATTACCTTCACGCATGGGCGTATGCTGGCACCATAGTATAAATACCAATCATTGTCTATCATTATGTATCGTTTTTTTCTTGTCCTTTTTCTTATTCGCTTTACAAGCAACTTTCTCCCCATAAACATTGATACCAGTGTCTCCCTACTCTTTGGATACCTATAATCTCACAAAGCCTCAGCAAAGCCTTAAAGGAACTGTGAAATACCTGCGACTCTCCATTTATTATCAACCTAATATCATATCTGATACTGTAATCTATTTCAGATATTTTTGAAACATAACTTGCCACACCAGCAAAATCTTCCATCTTTATTTGCGTACCATCATACCATGTATTATTGCTAACGTCCTTACCAAGAGAATATTGCTTAAAGTATTCGGCTATAGCTAATATAAAATTTGCATAATCTGAAATGTAAAAAGACGTATCTTTGTATGCCTTTCTCAGATATTCTTTTTATAGAATGTATTGTACTATCAAGAATCCTTGTGACGTCTTTTTATATCCGTAGCATTACGAAATTCATCCCTATGTTCCTCATCAGTCTTTTCAACTATAAACTGGAATTTACGCATGATGCACAAAAATCTGGAATGAGGTTAAGCCGTAATGCTTCAAGTTTTTATCCTTGTAAATGTCAAATATTTTTGATTTATAGAATCTCCAATATTTTATCATAAACTCCTATCCTCTCTAAAAAGTATTCACGTAATCTATTACCTTGCACACAACTTCATCAACACGTTTCCTATCGTAATTGATATAATGGTCGCTATCATCCGCTAAAGAATGGCTTAGGAAAAGCGCAATAGCTTCTCTATCAATGCCAATAGAGGAAGGTGTTAAAGCAAAAGAATAACGAGCAATGTATGTTGTCATTTTTAAAATTATCAACAAATAAAGGGTAATAAATGATTTTTGCGCATCTTACCATTCTTGTATTTTTACATTTTCAATACGTCCTATCTTTTTAGGTTATTATTCCAAATATTGTTCAAATGAACGATAATCAGTTCTTTTCAGCCATAGGAGATAATAAACAATCTTTCTCTTATATTTTTTTAACAGCAATACTTATAGGTATGTTTTCATCCTTATAACGTTTTTGCTGTCGTAATATACACGTACATTCATATTATAGCCTTTCTAAATCTTTTGGGTACTGATTTGGGTACTGAGATGTGTTATTTATGTTCAAGTATACCCAAATATGCCAATTGTTTTATATTTGCTAAATTGTTGCAAACAAAAAAAGAGGTTTGTTTTTGTAATCTACTGTTTTTCAATGCTTTATATCGGTGAGCGGAATACGGGAATCGAACCCGCCTCCCAGGCTTGGGAAAGTGCCTGCACTACCGATGTGCTAATTCTGCAAATGGAGCCGATACCCGGACTCGAACTGGGGACCCTACGCATTACGAATGCGTTGCTCTACCAACTGAGCCATATCGGCGGTATTGCGTTGCAAAGTTACATTAAAAAAACAAACAGCCAAATTTTTTTGATTTATGTTTTTGTTATTAGTTTTGTAGTTAAGCGATATATATTTAGGTTATAAGGATAGTAAATTATATTATTAGTTTTTAAAGCCAAATCGCTTATTAGGTAACATACCATAGTAATAAGAACTATACATTTTGTGGCTAATGAACGATTTGGGTTAAATGCAGACTTTATTCTGGCTGAGACGGTTCTTTGTTGTTTATTGTTTTATAATTTATGTGTTTTTCAGTTGTTATTTATGGTATTTCGTTTTGACTTTTTCATTATTATTGATAACTTTGTATTCGATAATATATGGTATGATATTTATCTAATTGAGAATAGGCGTAAAGCTATACAAATGCCTGTTCATGATTGATGTAATAGAACATAATGTAGAAACCTAATTCATTATAACCTTATGAAAAAAATTATCACGCTCTTGTTCTTGGCTGTCACACTAACTGCCGCAGCACAGGATTTTAATCATTACTTTGAGGATGCAACGCTTCGTCTTGATTACATTTTTTCAGGTAATGCTAAGCATCAGGCCATTGCTGTAGACGAGTTGTCACGCATACCACGATGGTATGGTAAGCATGAACGATTGGCTGAGGTGCCTGTCGAAGGAAATGGTCAAGTTATTGTTCGTGACCATCGTACACAAAAGGTTATTTATCGAAATTCATTCTCAACACTTTTTCAGGAATGGTTGACGTATGATGAGGCAAAGAAACCTTCTGGTAAAGCATTTGAAAATGTCTTTCTCGTTCCTTTCCCAAAGGATTCTGTAGATATAACAGTTGAACTAAGGAACAACCGTCGTGAGGTAACAGTATCTATGAGTCATACTGTTAATCCAAAGGATATTCTCATTCGTCACATTGGTGAACGTTCTGTAACACCTTACGAAACATTGCAGAAGGCTGCAGACACGACACGTTGTATTCACATTGCTTATGTTGCAGAGGGATATACGGAGGCGGAGATGGCAAACTTTATAGAAGACTGTCGTACTGCTAACGAAGCTCTATTTGCACATGAGCCATTTAAATCACTGCGTCAACGCTTTAATGTTGTAGCTGTTAAGTCGCCATCTATGGAGAGTGGTACGTCTGAACCATCAAAGGGTATTTGGAAAAACACGGCACTTCACTCACATTTTGATACATTCTACAGTGACCGTTATCTGACAACATTGCATCTAAAGGAATTACATGACTGGTTGGCTGGTACACCTTATGAGCACATCATCGTACTTGTAAATACAGAGAAGTATGGTGGCGGTGGTATTCTGAACTCTTATAACCTTTCAATGGTGCGTAATCCTTATTTCAAGCCAGTTGTTGTACATGAGTTTGGACATTCCTTTGCTGGTCTGGGTGATGAATATGCATACGAAAAGGAGCAGATTAATATGTATCCAACTGATGTAGAACCTTGGGAGCCAAACCTTACAACTTTAGTTGACTTCCATGGAAAATGGGAAAATCTTATTAACAAGAAGACACCAGTTCCAACTCCTCAGCCAGCTCGATCTTGATAAACCCTAATGCACGTTATGATAAGTGGAAGGTGGGTGTTTATGAACCTGCAGGCTATTCTCAGCATGGTGTTTATCGCGCATACCCAGACTGCCGTATGCGTACAAATATGCACCCTGAATTCTGTCCTGCTTGCAATTTAGGACTTACAAAACTTATTAAGTTCTATACTGGAGAGTAGGGGAAAGTTAGTTTAGTTTACATTCCATTGAATTGGATTGTATTAATGAACTCATAAAAATGGCTTATGTATTACTTTAGTATTGTTCTGAGAATACATAAGCCGTTTAGTATGTAGGAAGTTGCTTATATCGTGAATTGTGTTTAGCGCTTAGCACCATTGGTGTTTACCAACAGCACAATGTGTGCTGAGCATCAACACGATGTGTGTTGAGCAATACTACAATGACTGAAGATGGGAATTTAGGGAATATTATACCCGTTTTATTGAATATTGTAAATTGCTAATGGATAATGTGGGGTATTGGAAAACGCTAATTTCGTTATATGGTAATTTTACGAATAGAGGTGTACCAAATGATTGGTACACCTCTATTGTAAAATATCTTTATAAATCTTGTGCTTAGTAAGCGAAGAGAGGATAGTCCTTCATCGTCTCATTCACTTTCTCACGTACACGCTTAATAACCTGCTCGTTCTCTGGGTCTGACAATACCTCATCAATAAGGTCAGCACAGAGTAACATCATATCTTCCTTACAGCCACGTGTTGTCATTGCAGCTGTTCCAAGTCGTAAACCGCTGGTCTGGAACGCAGAGCGCTCATCGTATGGTACCTTATTCTTATTGGCGGTGATGTCAGCAGCAACAAGTGCATTCTCAGCAACCTTACCAGTAAGGTCTGGATACTTCTGACGTAGGTCGAGCAGCATAGAATGGTTGTCTGTGCCACCGCTAACAATGCTGAAGCCTTTCTCAACAAGTGCTTGAGCAAGAACAGAAGCATTCTTCTTCACTTGTGTTGCATATTCCTTCCAACTTGGTAGGAGGTTCTCACCAAAGCCAACAGCCTTAGCTGCAATAACATGTTCCAATGGACCACCCTGGTTACCTGGGAATACAGCAGAATTCAAGAGCATAGACATTGGTTTCAAATCACCCTTCTTGGTTGTTAAGCCCCAAGGATTATCGAAGTCCTTACCCATAAGGATAATACCGCCACGAGGACCACGGAGTGTCTTGTGAGTTGTAGTGGTAACAATATGAGCATATTTTACAGGGTTATCGAGCAAACCTGCAGCAATAAGACCAGCAGGATGAGCCATGTCAACCATTAACAAAGCACCTACCTCGTCAGCAATCTTGCGCATGCGCTTATAATCCCACTCACGGCTGTAAGCAGAACCACCACCGATGATAAGCTTTGGCTTGTGCTCACGTGCAAGACGCTCCATCTCGTCATAGTCAACACGACCAGTCTCACGGTTCAATGTATAACCAACATGGTTATAAAGGATACCAGATGTATTTACCTCACTACCATGAGAGAGATGACCGCCTTGGTCAAGGTCAAGTCCCATAAATGTGTCGCCTGGTTTCAGCACGGCAAGCAACACAGCTTGGTTAGCCTGCGCACCAGAGTGAGGCTGCACATTGGCATATTCTGCACCAAAGAGTTGCTTTACGCGCTCAATGGCAAGTGTTTCAACTTGGTCAACCACTTGACAACCACCATAATAGCGTTTGCCTGGATAACCTTCAGCATACTTGTTTGTTAGGTAAGATCCCATGGCTTGCATAACTTCGTCACTGACGAAATTCTCTGATGCAATCAGCTCCATACCTTTGAGCTGGCGTTTGTGTTCCATCTCAATAAGGTCAAAAATTTCTTGGTCTCTTCTCATGTGTATTGAATGTTTATGGGGAATCATTTTCTGTAAATGACCCCTGGTTAGTGATACGCTGCAAATATACGAATTAATGTTCTAACTTGCAAGTGTATCAAAAATAATGTAACTTTGCATTTATAATGGTTCGTCTGCATCATTGCAATGGTGTGTCGAAAGTATTAATTGATAATATATTACAACATTATCTATGAAGCTAAAAGAGTTATTCCAAGCTTACGAGTTTGATGAAATTTATCCACAGATAGGACTTATGTTTCCTAAAGGTCGCCATTTGCGCGTGCAGTTTGGTAATGCATACAATTTATTGTTAACGCTTAATCCTGTTGCATCAAAGAAGCAGATTCGTTATCAGTTAATGGAAGATCCAGATACTAACGAGATGTTCTATGGAGCAGATGACCATGACTTTAATGGTCCGTGGGAAGTTCTTCTTGGTAAGGAAGTTAAGAAAGAACCTAAGGTTGACCTTACAAATGAAGAATTGGTTGCTAACTGTTTATTGAATACTGTTTTAATAGGTCGCCATCCTCGTTCATTTGAAAAGGATTATCAAGCTATTGTGAAGTAGAAGATAGTTGATAATTTGATAAGTAACGAGTGGACAAGTTAACAAGTAAACGAGTTGACAAGTTGTTTGATAGAAAGGATTCAATTCCTTTTAATCATTTCAACTTGTCAACTCGTTTTATTAATCAACTAAAAAGTTCTTATAAATTTTATTATTAAGTAGCTTGTCAACTTACTGCCTATATCTTATCAAGCAACTTGTTTACTCGTTAACTTGTCAACTCGTCAACTAATTAACTATTCTATCAAGCAACTTGTTTACTCGTCAACTCGTTAACTCGTCAACTGGTAAACTATCAACCCTACCCTCTGATCATTGTTATAATCATTTTGAATCGCTCAGGTGCGTTCACAGAGTGAGGTGCACCACTTGGAATGATGAAACTTTCGCCAGCACTAATCACGTGCTTTACGTTTTCAACGGTCAATTCCATTTTTCCGTCAACAACCTGAATGAAAGCGTCGAATGGTGCGGTATGCTCTGAAAGTCCTTGGCCAGCATCGAAACTGAACAAAGTAACACTACCAGCATTGCTGTGTACCAATTCTTTACTTACTACGCCACCTTCTGCATAATCAATCACACTGTTTGAAGTGAAAACAATTCCTTTTTCTACTTTAGCCATGTTTGTATCTCCTTTATTTGATTTATAATATTTTGTTTTATTTCTCTATATTAAATGCTACAAAGTTGATGCCAAGTTAGAAAGTGGGAACAAATGTTACTATTAAAGTCGTTTATGGTGCGTTGTAGGTAGATATAATGGTAACTTGTTTGGTCCATCTCACTTTTTGAATGGGGGTATTGATAAGATTCTTAATTGTGTTTGACTCCTTCTTCTAAAGAATTTTAAAAGTACTGAGATAGATGATGCACTTTACTACTGAGTACTGATAATAAGATGTTTTTCCTTAAAACTAATTTTGCTGTCACTTCTGTCATTCAAGGTCTTTGGCTAACAACTTAGTTTACAGTATAGTTACAGAAAGTGTTAAAAGTGACAGCAAATTAAAAATAAACTTTTTCTGGTAGGAAGTATAGTAATCTCTCTTGTTAAAGAGCTTTTATTACTACATATATCTAAGGAATAACTTATTTTTCCTTTACGGTTATATTTCTTTTCAGACCCTCGAATTTAACTCGTTTAACTGCAGATCCTTTAAATAACCGTTGATAATCTTCAACTGTTAGATTGTGCCACTTCTCTTTGCTCATGCTGAGAAGCTCAGGCTTAGGTTGGAGAGCTGGTTCTGTATTAGGTGTTGCAAAGCGATTCCAAGGACATGCAGTTTGGCATCGATCACAGCCATATATCGTATCACCCATGTGGCTTTTTGCTTCGTCAGTTAGTTCTCCACGATTTTCAATCAGTTGATATGAAAGACATCGTTCGGCATGGAAATCTTCATCAGGTATGATTGCACGAGTAGGGCAGGCATCAATACAACGATGGCAACTTCCACATCGGTTTGACATCGGTTCATCGTATACATCAACATCAAAAGGTAAGAAAATTTCACCCAAAAAGAACATAGAACCTGCATGAGGAATGATGAGCTGATGATTGCGTCCTACCCATCCAAGTCCTGCCTTCTGTGCCCAATAACGTTCAAGGACAGGAGCAGTATCACAGAAGCAACGTACTGAGGGTTCTTCGCCTTCTTCTTGTTCGGGGAGTTGCCACCGTTCTGTTATCTTTATCGCTAATTCCCTCATCTTTTTCTTCCATTAGGTCATGATAATCTAAAACCAAGTGCATATGCTGCTATTTGATACTCGCCTTTAGGGTAGCTGTTGAGCTGGAGCATAGTTGAGAGCAGAGTGAAACGATACTCCGTACACCAGGAACGAGAAGCTCGTGGGTCAAGTCGTTTCTCTAAGTAATTTGTCATATATGCCATTGAGGCCTCTTCACCATTCTCCAGCCATTTACGATATTTCTGTGCTACAGCTTTATCAACAGGTGCTGCCTTTGCTATACCACAAGCAAAGAATCCCATGGAGCGTGCTAAAGATTTTATTGTTGATGATTGGACGACAATTGAATCTTCCTTATTTATGTTAGGGGCTTAAAGCATCTATTGATGACATATAATGAGATTAAATTTCCTTATAGAAAGAGGGTAATTAGATGATAGTTAAAGGAGAAACATGAACTACTACCACAATATTTTTATTTTTTATACCATAGAGGTATGTGTGATTAAAATGTTTCGGCAGGGTCATCAGGGAAGACTTTAAACTCATAACCTTGGTTTTTAAGCCATTGCAATGATTCTGGGAGTGCTGTACGAAGCTTGTCAATACTTTTGAGAGAGTCATGAAATGTGATGATAGAACCATTACGAGCATATCGCTTTACATTGTTTACAACATCTGTAGCTGATAACCATTTAGAATAATCACGTGTTACAAGGTCCCACATAACAACACGATAATTTTGCTTTACCCACCAATATACTGTATGGCGTAACCATCCGTGTGGTGGACGGAAGTAAGGAGTGTTGAGAAGTGCATCTGCCTTAGTGACATCTACAGCATAGGTTAGTGTCCAGTGTCTGAAAGAACCAAGATGATGAAAAGTATGATTTCCCACTTTATGTCCACGACGTATTACTTCCTCATAGATTTCTGGATGTTTTCTTACATTGTCAGCAACCATGAAGAACATTGCCTTTGCATTGAATTGGTCAAGTATGTCGAGAATAAATGGTGTTGCTTCGGGTATTGGTCCATCATCAAATGTGAGATAAACGGAGTGATCGTTCTTGTCCATACGCCAAAGAGCGTGTGGATAAAAGATACGTAGCCAGCGTGCAGGTTGTTCTATTAGCATATTATTCAATACATCCCTAAACTCTTTTCTCAATGACTGAGAAAGAATTTGTACTTTAATATTATTATCGTCTATTCAACCAAGATCCCTGTTTGTGTAGGGCTAGAGCGGATAGTAGAAGCAAAAAGTCAGAGTTTGGTTGTCTTTAGGACAACCAGATTCTGGCTTTTAGTTTTGAATCTCTTTAATAGGATTATAGTAATCCTACATCAATGCACCACCTCTATTTTTGAATCTTACAAAAAGGTTGTCAAGCTGGGCTGCATGTTTGTTTGCCCATTCACAATCAGCTTGCTCATTTTCGTTAACAAGATTCATCATAATCTGGAAATTCATCTTACATGAACTCTGAGACATATTGAAGAGACGTGGATTAAGGCTCAAATAGTAGTTTACATACTGAAGTGAAATCTTCCACAAATCATCATACATCTGGCGTGCCTTTACTTTCTGACCAAGTAATGCGTATGCACGTGCCATATCTGATGAACCACTCATGTAGCTGATTGGTACGTTATAGCTTGGTATTTCCTTCTCTGCCTTCTGTAATACCTTCAATGCTTTAGCCTTCTCACCCTTTGCAATGAGGTGAAGTGCAAGGTCAGCCATCTCACGACGATGTGTATAGCACATACGAGCTACAGTTTCATCAATGTAAAGTCCTGGCTTGCTAAGGCCACCCCATTTGAAGCGATTCATCATGACGTCATAAGTCTTTTCTGTATCGAAGTTACGCATATTGATGCCAGTAGAATTTGCATTGTCCATTGTAGAGAATGGAGTAATACGATTTACGAGACCTTCTTGAATGAAGTTTTCACCTAAGTTCATAAAGTTCTCAGCTCCAACGGTTACAGCTACATAGAGAGGACGTGTCCAGTTACAGTTAGCAATCATCTCAAGCATCATCAAGTCATTCTTGTATAAAGCTTGTTTACCTGCCAATGAGATAACCATTCGATCTGGAATAGAATCACCTGGACGCATCATACCACTGCGACGAACAGCCTCCTTATCGATAGTCATGTAGATGGTATCAGTAGGGATAACATGGCTGTCAGCATTCTTTGAGCGTACCCAATACTTGAGAATATTCTTTAATTCAAATGGGTCGTCACCAAATTGTGCCTTTGCTGAAACAGGATCCTGCTTATAGAACTCTCGTATTTGTTCCTTGAATTCTGGTTGAATCTGTACATACTCATTTGTTCCACTTACATAATCAAGGCGTGGCCATGAGATAGGTACACTTGGTGAGTTGTATGCTGGACGGCGCATTTGATCGATGTACCAGTCTGTCTGCAGATAAGAAAGGTTACAAACACGTGTATCTGTACGCACTCCCTCAACCTCTTGGTTATACCAAAGTGGGAAGGTATCGTTGTCACCATTCGTAAAGATAATAGGATTACCCTTCTGCTGTAATGAATTAAGATAGTTCTGACCAAAGTCACGGCAAGTATATCGACCGGAACGATCGTGGTCATCCCATGTCTGAGATGCCATCTGGATAGGAACAAGCAGACAAACAAGTGAGATGACAGAGGCTGATAATACTGGTGCAACCTTGAGTTTACGTGCCCAGTCGTAGAGTGCCAATACTCCTAATCCACACCAGATAGCGTATGCATAGAATGAAGCAGCATAAGCATAGTCACGTTCACGTGGCTGACTTGGTGTCTGATTCAGGTAGATAACAATGGCAAGACCAGTCATAAAGAACAAGAAGAATACGACCCAGAACTGTTGTATACCACGTTTTCCACGCCATGCCTGCCAGAAAAGACCGATTAATCCGAGCAATAATGGTAGACAATAGAAGACGTTGTGTCCTTTGTTTGCTTCAACTCATCAGGTAACAAGTTTTGGTCACCATAAAGCGAATTGTCAATGAATGATATACCTGTAATCCAGTTACCATGTTCTGGTTCACCATTACCTTGAATATCGTTCTGTCGTCCTGCAAAGTTCCACATGAAGTAACGCCAGTACATGAAGTTACACTGGTAAGAAAGGAAGAACTTTAAGTTTTCCCATTGTGTAGGTATCTTTACGCCATCAACATCATGTCCAGTAATACCACCCATCCACTGTTCGTATAGACCAGCAGAACCAGGGTTGTACATACGTGGGAATAACATATTCTGTTCAAAAACCTGTGTTGCTTTATGACGGACAATGAAGTAAGAGTCTTTCTCGTCTTTAGACGCTTTCTCCTTACGCTCATAGACCGGAGCACCCTCATCAAACTTATAGTGCATACCGTCTTCTGCAACTGCAGGTTGACTTGAGTATGCCTGTCCGTAGAGTAATGGACGGTCACCATACTGGTCACGACTCAGATAACTACCCAAAGTAAAGATATCCTCTGGTGAATTCTGATCCATTGGTGGATTGGCTGTAGAGCGTATAACGATTACAGCATATGATGAGTAGCCGATAAACAACATCAGCATACAAAGCAAAGCTGTATTCTTTATGCGTGAAGAAACAAGTGCAACACGCTGCTTCTTGCCATCTTTGTTAAATGGACGTTGCCACTGAAGCAGTACGTAAACGAGTGCAAGTACAACAAGTCCAGTAAAGAATGCTGTCCATCCATAGCCATAGAATGGAATACCAATCAGTCCCAGTGCTGCCAAGAATGCTATATTCTGACGGCGTGGGTTCTTATCCTGATATGTCTCATAGATGCCCCAAATGAAGGAAGCAATGAGTAAGGCAATATAAATAATGGTACCCGTGTTGAATGGCATGCCAAGTGTATTCGTAAAGAATAACTCAAACCATCCACCTACTGTGATAATACCTGGAACAACACCATACAGAACGGCTGCAACGAGGACTACAGAGAGGAGCAAGGCAAAGAGTGAACCCTTCAAGTTTGCATCTGGCACCTTCTTATAATAGTAAACCAATGCAATGGCTGGAATACAAAGGAGGTTGAGTAGGTGCACACCAATTGACAGACCAGTCATATAGGTAATCAGTATCAACCAACGGTCAGAATGAGGCTTGTCTGCATTATCTTCCCATTTCAATATAAGCCAGAAAACAACAGCTGTAAACGCTGATGAATAGGCATATACCTCGCCCTCAACTGCTGAGAACCAGAAAGTGTCACTGAAAGTATAAATCAGTGCACCAACAAGGCCTGCACCTTCGATGGCGATAGTTTTTGCAAGTGAAGGAGCTTCACCATCACGCACAATCAGTCTACGTGAGAGGTGGGTAATGGTCCAAAACAGGAACATGATACACGTTGCCGAAAGCAATGCGCTCATGGTGTTAACCATACGTGCTACCTCTGTTGGGTCGCTTGCAAAATGTGAGAAGAGATTGGCTGTAAGCATAAAGAATGGTGCCCCAGGAGGGTGTCCAATCTCCAGTTTATAGCCTGTTGTAATGAATTCAGGGACAGTCCCAGAAACTGGCTGTCGGTTCAATTGTGGAACAGTAGACGAAGGCTGCAATAAAGAATGCAAGCCATCCGACGATGTTGTCCACCAGTCTGAATTGTTTCATTTATACGATTAGAATTTACTGTCTACTCATCTTTCTCGGATAAGCAGAGATATTTATTTCGAAATAATCACTGCAAAGATAATAATATTAATCAAAACAACATAAAGAGTGTGGAGAAATTATAGTAAAATGTGATGAAAAAGAACATGACTAACGTTTGGAATTGACTTTATTTGCTTGGGTTAAAAGCATAAAGGTAGGATTATGTAAATGTGTTTTTGAAGTTTTATACTTGAATAGAAGGATTATATTACATATCTTACAAGAGTATTTTTTTATTTTTAAGTTGCTGTCACTTTTAACATTTCATGTAATACCACTGTAAACTAATAAGTTATATGATGATTTTTGGATGACAGTAGTGACAGCAAAATTATTTTAGAGAAATACTTTGTTCTCTGAATACAGAAGTTGGGCGCATTAAAGTACATTCGGTTATTATGGATATACCAATAAGTTTTAGGGAAGCGTAAATGATTGTGTTTAAGAAGGATGATTAAACTATTTGAAAGTTTGATATGAGTATTCATTCTTTTTCATCTTGATATAAGTTTGCATATAGAAACTTTAAAAATACTTGTAGTGTTGCTTAGCACATATTGTGCTGTTGGTAAACACCAATGGTGCGGAGTACTAACACCAATGGTATAGAGTACTTTTCACTTAGCTATAAGTTGTCAAATTGGACTGGAGTGATAAAAAAACAAAGGGTATGGTTGTCTTGCTGTCAAAGGATGCACGAAGTAGCAGTTTGTAGCCCAATACACATCTGCCTCTTACATGATTGAAAACACGACTGATATCTTCCTTTCTCACGCCACTCTTCCTAAGCATGGTGTCATCTATAATGAAAAGGCGAGATAATAAGTGATCGTTGCCAAACTTGCCAAAAAGATGAAATAAATCATCACTCATTCGGGTTTTAACACTCAAAAAGTTTGGATAACTCACTTATTTTCTCTATTTTTGTTTCCATAACAGTTTTGTTGTCTTGTCTTTTAAAAATCAGTTCTTTAGCGATTACTAATTTACAAAGAAAAATTCGACAAACTGTTATTTTTTTCTATCTATTTATTTGGGTGGGAAACTTTAGTTAAATCATTTAAATACGAATAATTTTTAAAAAGAAAGTGTTGATTATGAATATACTTGAAACTAACCATCTCACTTTTAACTACAGAAATCATTCTGTATTAGAAGACATTAACTTGAAGATTCCAGAAGGTTCCATTTATGGATACTTAGGCAAGAATGGAGAGGGTAAATCAACAACGATAAAGATACTTTTTAGGATTGAGCAAACTAAAATAAATACGGTATTTTTCAATAAAAAAGAATTTCATTCCAACAGATTGCATATCCTTCAAAATATAGGATGCTTGATTGAACATCCATTCTTCTATGCAGATTTGAGTGCCTATGAGAATCTAAACTATTTGGATATACTATATCATTGTGGACAAAAACGCATTCAAGAGGTTCTAGAGCTTGTGAATTTGACTAAAGATAAAGACAAAAAAAGTTAGAAAAATATTCTACAGGAATGAAACAACGCTTGGGAATTGCGATGGCAATGTTTCATAATCCTAAATTACTCATTCTTGACGAACCACTCAATGGACTAGATCCTCAAGGTGTTTTTGAAATGAGAGAGCTAATGCTCAAACTTAAAAGTAAAGGAAAAACTATTTTCATTTCAGGACATATCTTAGCTGAAATGGAGAAAAATATGCACACATCGGAATATTAAATAATAAAAAGATTATTGTTTCAAGGAGAAATTAATAGTCTACTCAATCAGAAAAAAAGCAATCTTATTTAATACATACGGACCAACCGGAACGATGCATGAAGATATGTAAAGAACACTTGATTCCCTACAAAAAGGATCTCTGATGGAACGCTTATTATAGAAATAGAGCAAGATGGTTCCTTTGACAGTTTTAAAAAAATTAATGCAACAAAACCACATTCAAATTTTTATTTGCAGATACATACCAAGAAAAATTTGGAGTCTGTATTCCTTCATCTAATAAAAACCGACTTATGAAACCTATATCGTTCTTTACTATTCTTAAAAGTGAACACTATAAATTAAGATTTAATATTGCCATTTGGCTCTTCTTGTTATTTCCTTTGTTCATGACTTTATGCATTGATATATATGTTTTGTTTAAACATGCTGATGCTGTCAATAATCCAACAATAACTTTTGATTATAATCCTTGGGTATGGGTATTGGGTAGATACATCTTCGACTTCTATGCTCTGCTTTATCCAATTCTTGCAGCCATTTTGAGTTATTCTTTATGCGATGTAGAATATAAGAATTATGGATTTAGACTTCTTTTTACAAGACCAATTAGCAAGCTGACAATTTATTCGAGCAAAATGGTCTTCCTTTTAGAGATTAACTTTATTTCTTTCCTCATAGGTTATCTTGCTTTCCTTCTGTCTGGTTTTGCTCTGGATAAGTTATTACCTGGATATGAATTCTCCAGTTATAATGTTAATAACCTAACAGCTTTTTATTTCTCATATTTGTTTATAGCACTTTCTGCTGTTTCAATTATGCAATATTATCTTAGTTTGATCTTTAAGAGTTTTTGTTTTTACCTATCGGGTTTGCTGGTTTCATGACGATCTTTTGGGGTTATTGCTCAAAAATAAAGATTATATCTATCTTATACCCTATGGTACAGTGTGGAGATTAAACTATGGTTTTTATAGTGGGATAATAGACTTTTCGAAAGGCGAATACTTAAACATATCCTGTGTGCTATTCTTTATCATTATTTCATTTTTTTGTATTTATAAGGAAAAAAATAAAAGATACCCTTCGGTAAAAAAATCAAATAATTAATTAATAAACAAGATTTTGGAGAAGTTACAGAAATTAGCACTTAAAAAGAGCAGTTCATTACTACACTAGTGAATCTTATTAATATTGACATTCTGAACAAATTCAACTTTAGAGTCATCAGATTTATACTTAAAACAAAACGTGGCCCCTAGCGTAATATTAGGGTGATAATAACATAATAACTTAAATTTATGAAAAAATTGCAGAAATTAGTACTAAAGAAAGACGTTATTACTTCTTTAGGTAAAAGTGAACAAGCAAATTTGAAAGGTGGAATAGCAGGACGTTCCATGCGGGAGTTCCTGCCATAGTTGATAAGGAAGATTCTTACAGGTATATCTCCTAAGTGTCCGTTGAGTTGAATATATCGACATTTATACTTACGACAGTTCTTTCCTCGTTCGCGTTCATAGGTGGCAATGAGTTCTGCCGCATTTTTCTTCCTGCCTGATACGGTGTATTTTGTCTTTCCCATTTTTGCAAGTCCAACAAAGTGCATTGCCCCTTTACCTATGCTGCTAACACATGTCATAAGTTGCTCGCAGGTGAACCAACTATCGGTAATCACATACTTCGCATGCAAGCCCATCTTCCATCCACGGCGAAGCATATCCATGGCAACTTCCATCTTAGACATCTTACACTCTTGAAAGCACTTATAATCGGGGTTGCCGGTATTCCTCTTAATATGATATGCCTTTCTATATTGCTGTTTTGTCAACCCACAGTCGCCTTGTTTCCCTTTTTCCTGATGCAGTGAAAAATCAAAGGGTATGGTTGTCTTGCCGTCAAAGAATGCACAAAGTAGCAGTTTGTAGCCCAATACGCACCTACCTTTTACATGGTCGTAAACACGACTGATACCCTCCATTCTCACGCCACTCTTCTCAAGCACGGTGTCATCTACAATGAAACATGTCGTGGTATTGGATTGAGGAGCTTCGCTATACTTACGTAAAAGGCACATATAACGCGGGGCAAAGTGGTTCATCAAACGTCTCCAATCCATCTGTGGGCGAATCATCATGCGATAGAAACAGTTTTTACCATGATTTGAAAGCTCATATATCTTATGCTTGCATATGCGGTGGATGCTCTCACCGACAATGCGGAAGAGGCAAAGAGAAAGGATTAACTCCGTAGCCGAAACACCGTTCTGTTTTTCCAATGAAAGGCGAGATAACAAGTGACCGTTGCCAAACTTGCCAAAAAGATGAAGTAAATCATCTCTCATCCGAGTTTTAACACTCAAGAGTTTGGATAACTCACTTATTTTCTCTATTTTTGCTTCCATAACTGTTTTGTTGTCTTGTCTTTAAAATCAGTTGTTTAGCGATTACTAATTTACAAAGAAAAATTCGACAAACTGTTATTTTTCTATCTATTTATTAGGGTAGGAAACTTTAGTATATCATTAATGTCCCGATTTTAACGGGACACTAATGACTCGAGAACAAAGATGTCAAACGTGCCATAAAAAAAGGATAAAAAATATCTTTGAGAATGATAGTATTTAATAAAAATGATGATCTTTCTGAAAAAGACAGCCTATTTCAAATAGGCTGTCCAAAAGGACTTCTGAATCTTTTTAAAAGAAGGAATCACTGTTAATGGACAATGTATTTTCTTTAAACGTTTTTATGTCAATAATCCACATATAACATTAGATTTGTTTGATGATATGACGGCGTATGAATGTTTTTCTTAATAATGTCCACATTGAAGATTTTTGTCGTAAGAATATCTTATCAAATGCTTTTATTTTCGCAGATAGATTGGAGAATATACTAAAAAGAAATAAAATGTGGATATGAAATTATATTAACCATACAAAGAGAGTCATGTGTACTTACATTCCATTCGTTGCATAAATCTGAAGCAGATTGGATGGACCTCAGTAAAATTGATGATTATAAATGTGGAATAGCTCTTTTTAGGTCTCAAGAGTAATGCTCCCAATCCGAGGACACTAAAATAAAAGATTAGTTACTTTATTGGTAGTAGGGTGAACTTTTTATAATAGTGTTGTGTGCCAAATAAGTGGTTTTGTGGATACCTGGATTTATTTTTGAATGTTGCAGTATGAAATCTATGAAGAGGAATTTAAACAAATACGGACACACATAAGCGTGTGTCCGTAAATGATATTAAGGTGTTAGACGTGAAGTCTGTCAACCCTATTAGTAAGTTAAAGCGTTTTTACAATAATGTCTGTTATACGTTCTTGGTTTCAGTAACCGTTTCTTTACATAACTTCTCATTTGTTGTATTAACTGTATATTTATCTTCTCCTGCATAGAAACGGCGGTGTGCTTCCTCTTGGCGAGGTACAGAGAAGTTACTAACACGTTTCATGTAACCAATGATACGGGTGAGATAATCAACATTCTTAGAATGACAATGTGGACATTCGTGCATATAACGTTTGTCGATATGACCGCAGTCGTTGCAGACTGTATTTGGAATGTTGAATGTGAAGTAGTTGCAACCTTCCTGTGCAGCGACACGCAACAACTGACGATACTGTGGCTCGGAGAGGTGCTCTTCGAGGTTCATGTGAAGTGCAGAACCACCAGTTAGATGTTCTATATAAGGTGCTCCGTGCAGTTTGAATTTGTCAAGAATAGTCAACGAGTTGTCCTCAACGCGATAGAAATAGCTGTTATAGCAGCTGCGTGGAACAAAATACCCATCTTCAGAGTCCCATTTAGCATGCTTTACACCTACATTCTCAGCAGGAATCATCTCGCAGTTGAACATAGCTTCCTTTGTACGGAAAGCCTTATTCTGTGTTTCTATCAATCCAAGTACAGTCTGTACGAACTTCTTATACTCCTCATTCGGTGTGATGTCAAGTCCCATGAATTCTGCTGCTTCTACAAGACCATTGATACCAATAGTGAGATACTGGCGATCAATGTTGATGTATCCAGCATCAAAGAGTGGAAGCATATGATTACGCAGTAACTCCTTGAGGTTTTCATTGTATGCTAATTGTACCTTATGGCACAACTCGATAATATGCGTCAGATACTCCTTGTAATCAAGGTTGTTGTTGACTGTATACTGAATACAGCGATTGAGGTTGATTGTCAATACACTCTTTGATCCAGTTGAGACGCCACCAGCACCGAGTGTATAAGAGAAGCCGTTATCTTGAATCTCATTACGTAGACGGCAGCATGAACTGAGTGAGTCAGCATTATCGCTCATGTATGTGAAGAAACTATGTCCCTCAGAATACATCTTAGCGGCAAAGTCACCCCATTCCTTATCCTTGCAGTCACCATTCTCTGCTAACAAAGCCATTGTTTCTACAGGGAAGGTGAGGACAGTCTTTAGACGCTCTTGGTTAAACCAAGTCATAAAGCGTTTCTGTAACCACGAAAGACTCTCCCAATCTGGCTGTGATCCATCTGGGAAATAGAAGTTTCCGAAGAGTGACTCGAAGTATGGGCGGTCGTAATATGATATGTTCCAGAATACTGCTTGATAGTTGCGAGCACCTGTAGGCTGGTTCAGTGAATAAACTATCTGTTCAAAGTAATCAGTAATCACCTTGTCAATGGTTCGCTTTCTTAGGCTAAGATCAACAACCTCATCAGCACGCTCCCAGTAGTCTTTACCATATTCCTTTTGGATAAAGTAGTTCATGTACATCAAGAATTCTGGCGTAGCACAAGCTCCAGCGAGCATAGATGACACCATGAATACCATATTAATAAAGCCTCCACAGAAACTTTTCAGATTTGTTGGCGCTGTCGAATTGCCACCAATTGAATTTGTACCTCCAATAAGCCAAGGGTACATAGTGATGGATGCACAATAGTTGGCAAGGTTTGTCTCGTCATTCTTATATATAAAATGGTGGTTTAGAAGGTCAATGTACTCATCAGCCAAGTCCTTACCATACATCTTCTTAATACGATCAACAAGTAGTCTGCGATTGAGACGAATAAATCCTTGCTTAGGAAGTTCGCCAATAAGTGTTGCAATGTTCTTATGTTCAACATTTGCATTGGCATCAAATTTTGAACCTGTAGCTGCATTTGATGCAACACAATAGTCAGAAAGAAACTTCATCTTTTCAAGAGTTTCACGGTCTTCTGTGTGTTGCTGACGATAGACGATGAAACTTTTTGCTACCTGATAGTAACCTTCTTTCATAAGTGCCAACTCAACCTGATTCTGGATATCTTCTACCTTGATGTCGTTTTGAATATTCAAGTTAGCGATGATTTTTGATAAAGTACCCAAATCAGTAGGTTCATTGACGCTTTCGAATGCCTTGAGAATAGCATTCATAATTTTGTCGAGGGAGAACCGATCCTTTGACCCATCACGTTTTGTGATTGTAAAGTTCTTCATTTCCATTGCTCATTTTATCTTTTTAGGTGTTTATAACTCTGTTATTACTGTCTATCAGAAGGTGTAATTTTAATACACTATATTTGTGTGAAAAGTTGTCTATTTTTGGATAACTTTTTTTATTTTTCTTCTTCAAAAGTTTTCCATTTTGATAAACTTTCTGTTGCAAATTTATATAAAACTATTCATTCAGCAAAAAAATATTTGGACTAAAAATATTGGATAAATTACTAATTTCCTGTACTTTTTGCTTGGACTCTTGGTGACAAAAAGGGATTGATGTTTATTTCATTTCGAAGAAATATTTTTTTGAAGGATGTATTCTAAAGTCTAAGAAAATAATTATTTGAATTTTATAGAGAAACTGTTCAACCCAAATTAATCATTAGAGGCTAAACATATTTTGTTTTTATTATCAGCAGATTGTTTTGGCTTTTGTAACGCAGGCGTAGCAGGGCTACGTCAAGTTCCAAAGACACACAAGATGCCGATAAGAAAAATAAAAAGATGTTAGGAAACAATACCAGAGTAATAAGAATTATACATATTGTGGTCTAATGACCAATTGGTGTTTAAGTTAAGTCTATAATGATCTTTTTAGAACGACGCTTACATCAATAAGGTAGTTAGTTAAATACCTTAATTCCGTAGCATAAATTCTTGTAAGAACTCCAAGTGTCTGAGAAATAAAGTTCTCAAAACACTTGGATATGTCAGAAATTTCACCTATCTTGGTGCTGCAAACATAACAAGTAAGCAAAAAAACTGACATGACAAAGGTAGCAATTAAAAACGAGAATATCACTTCTTTCGGTGGGATTTATCACATTATGGACGTTTTCTCAAAGTTGGGCTTTGAAAAACTTACCGAATCAGTATTGGGCAAACGTGGACGTAGTGGCAAAGCATTCAGCCATGGAAGTATTTTTCGGCTCTCTTCTTCAGCTACCTTTGTGGTGGAGAATGCCTTGAGGACATCAATGCGCTTATTGGACAGTTCAAGCAGAGACCTAATACGCTATTACCCAGTGCCGACACTGTGGGGCGCGGACTAAAGGAGCTTGCCGAGAAAAATATTGTCTATAAGAGCGAGACCTCCGACAAGTCGTATAGTTTCAATACGGCAGAAAAGTTGAATACCTTACTTTTACGAATGATACGGAGGATGGGGCTTATAAAGGTGGGTAGCCATGTTGACTTGGACTTTGACCACCAGTTTATTCCGGCCCACAAGTTCGATGCAAAGTATTCTTACAAGCAGGATCATGGTTATTTCCCAGGATGGGCTTCCATTGGGGGAATCATAGTCGGAGGTGAGAACCGTGATGGGAATACCAATGTAAAATTCCATCAGGAGGATACGCTCCGTCGCACTATGGACCGTGTGACCTCTGAACTTGGTGTGGTGATAGAGCGTTTCCGTGCTGACTGCGGGTCGTTCTCAAAGGAAATCATCCAAACCGTAGAGCAGCGCTGCAACACGTTCTATATACGTGCTACCAACTGTGGCAGTCGCTATGAGAACTTCCGACAGTTAAAAGAATGGAAGAGCGTTGAGCTTGGCTATGAGAAATGCGATGTCACATCCATCAATATGGACAACTTAATAGAAGGAAGGTCATACAGGCTTGTCGTACAGCGTAGTCCCTTGAAAGACAAGGATGGCAAGCAACAGACGGATATGTTCGGAGTAATATACACATACCGCTGTATCCTCACCAATAACTGGACATCTACTGAGAAAGACATCATTACATTTTTATAATGAGCGTGGAGCAAGCGAAAAGAACTTCGACATACAGAACAATGATTTCGGCTGGGCACATCTGCCCTTTTCCTTTATGGCTGAGAACATGGTTTTCATGATGGTTACCGCCATGCTGAAGAACTTCTATCTCTATCTCGTCCGTCATATCAGCGAAAAAGGTCAAGCCGTTGAAAAAGACAAGCAGGCTGAAAGCCTTTATCCTACATTTTGTCAGCGTGCCAGCAAAATGGGTGCGAACTGGAAGACAGAACGTTCTGAACCTATATACAAATAAAAACCTACTACGCTGAAATCTTCATAGAATAAACTGTATTTCTTTGTAGTTATCATACTTCCCCATTGGTTTGGGTGGGGGATTTTATGCCTATGCAAGAACCAAGAACTCCGGAAAATTCCCAAATCAATGGATAAAGCCCAAAATGTCACTTCAATATAAAAAAGTACCTCACAAGGAATAATGTTGCGGAATTGAGGAAATATATAGATTATTTCGTGGCTGTTATTTGTGTTACACATATAAATAATGTAATTTTTGCAGGTGGAAAAATAAAGTTATGAAAGATATATCATTAATAGCCTTTGATGCAGATGATACCCTGTGGGAGTGTCAAACTTATTTTGAGGCGGTAGAGGAAGAGTATTGTGAGCTATTAAAGTCATACGCCTCAGCCGATGAAATTTCTAAAGCTCTTTTTGCTGTTGAAACAGCAAATATGCCACTTCTGGGTTATGGGAGTAAGGCTTTCTTATTATCTTTATTGGAGAATGCAATAGAGGTAAGTGGAGGGAGGTTAAAAGCAGATGAGGTTGAAAAAATTATAAAATTAGGTAAAGAACTTCTCCAACTGCCAGGTAAGCCAATTGATGGAGTTGAAGAAACTTTAAAAGTGTTACGTGAAACAGGAGAATACCATTTAGTTGTCTTTACTAAAGGTGAACTGCTTGATCAAGAAAATAAGTTTCATCGTTCAGGCTTAAAGCCGTATTTTGATGATATTATAGTTGTCTCAGATAAGATAGAAGCGTCTTATTACCAATTGTGTGAGAGGTTTTCCATTAATGTTGAACAGTTGTTGATGGTGGGTAATTCTTTTCGTTCGGATATAGAACCCTGTATTAAAAACTTGGTGGTTGGGCAGCTCATATACCTTTTCATACAACATGGCAGCATGAAGTTGTGAGGAGTATGAACACCCTCATTTGTTAAAGTTGGAGTATTTTACACAGTTGAGCAAGTTTTTGTAAACTTGTTTTGCTTTTTACTGCTAAAAACTTTTGTAATTATTTCATTATATATCGAATATTTTATGTAAGTTTGCAAATTCATTATCATAAGGAGATAAAATACTTTTTAAAACAAATAGTTAGTTAGATGTTAGCACCACAAATAGAATATTCAGACCGAGAAGAGCGAATTGAGTTTATTCAAGAACGTTTTCCATTGTAAGGCACCTTCGTGTGGCGGTTGTGGCTCATGTAATCTTCCTGATGGTGTGCCTGCAGCAGAATATTTTGCTGATTACATTGATGGTGAGGTTGAGTTTGTTAAACTCGCTGCGAAGATTTGGGAGTAGGAACTTTCTCCTACTTGACAATGTAATACCAAGATAAAAATATAGTCTTGATAATTTGGGTTCCAATAGAACCCTTTTTCAAAAATATTTTTGAACCCCTAATTAAATAATCAGAAACTCTTCTGGCTCAGTAGAAAAAGGTGGGGAAATTTTTCTTAATTAATATTTTTTTCTTTCCTTTGTATCATGGAAGAAAAATATCTATATCAGTTAGCCGAATTCGTTTTACCCAGTGATGTGTTACATTATTTCTCTGTTGTTAAGATAGAGTCTGATACTTCATTGTTACGTATTTATCTTGATGAGAAGATGGAGAAAGAACTTTCCGATGATCTTCATTTTTGAGTCAAAAAGGCTTTATGGAAGCTGTCGAGGTGACGGACTTTCCGATTCGTGACCATAAGGTTATTTTTGGTTCTTCGTCGACGTCGCTGGATAGATATTCGTACAGGTAAGAGTTTCTCTTCCCTTGCAGATAGATATTACAGCCTCCGGCACTCGTTATTCCAAAGAGTTCGGAGCTTTTTTAAAAGAAACGTATGGAGACATCCCCAGTGACCTGCCGTACGCTTGAGGAATTCTATCATATCAATGGACGTAGTTTTGAGAAACAATACAAGGAAACACTAAGTGGTTACAGGTCCTGGGATCAGTTGTCTCATGCTCAGAAGTGGGCTTCTCTTTGAGGATAATATTGGTAAGAATATAGCAATAGACGAGACATCCTTGTCCAATGGTGAACTCTATACGATTATCACTAATAGGGACAAACACGGCAAGCAAGGATGTCTTGTAGGCATTGTTGCTGGAACCAAATCCTTGGATGTCTGCAAGGTATTGGATAAGATAGATGAAAAGAAAGGAAGCCGTAGAAGAGGTCACCTTGGACTTATCCGATAGTATGCGTAAGATTGTGAGGCATTGTTTTCCAAAAAGCTAAACGAGTGATTGATCGCTTTCATACAGAAACTTGCAAGTGATGCCGTGCAACAGATGAGAATAGAGTATCGCTGGGCAGCTTTACAGCAAGCAAAATGACGAGAAAGAGAATGCGAAGTTAGAAAAGATAGCGTATCAACCACAGACTTTTTGAAAATGGAGATACACGTAGTGAACTGCTGGTAAGAAGTAGGTACCTGTTGTTCAAATCATCAGAGAAATGGACTGATGAACAGAAGCTAAAGAGCCAAAAATACTGTTTAGAGAATATCCTGACATTAAGAAGGCTTACGGTTTATCACATTCGCTAAGAATGATTTTTTTGCTAAGAATACTATCAAAGATGCAGCCAGACTATCATTGGCAAAAAATGGTATAATAACGTCGCAGAAGCTGGCTTTCATTCCTTTAATGTCATTGCTGCAACTTTCTACGAGCATTACGAAGACATACTTAACTTTTATATTAACAGATCTACAAACGCTGCTGCCGAATCCTTCAATGCAAAAAAATAAAACTATTTAGGGCTAACTTAAGAGGAGTTGTAGATAAAAGTTTCTTTCTTTTTAGGCTTGCCAAAATATATGCCTATCCCCACTAAAAATCTACTGTCCCACTCTTCTGACATCTTATAATACAAAAAGGTATGCCTC
>BNJU01003140.1_pt1 | contig 101728 bp, 164 predicted proteins | sample 8539281 | NCBI WGS metagenome assembly BNJU01 (sample SAMD00202456, study PRJDB9452) | human saliva metagenome | isolation source: human saliva | place: Japan | reverse complement strand
TGGGATATTTTTGTATAAGATGAGGGAGAAACTGGAATTAAAAAGGTAATTAAAAATTAGACTGCACCAAAATCTTAAGTCAGACAGGTGCAGTTTTATATACTATCATATAGTACTAAAATTATCTTTTAATATTCTTATTTCAATTTAAAACTTTAACTTTATGAAAATATTAATAAAATCAGAAATAGCAATAATAGAATTTTTAATTTCATCCCTCCTTTATTTTTATTATATTTATCATAGACAAATAATTTTAGTTGCAACTCACTGAATGCCATATCATGTTCTCACAAACAGTAATGTCATTGAATATTCAAGAATAGATTTTCAATTTGAATTCTTGATAAAATGTCTATAAAATTTAACGGTTCATCATATGTATAAATGAGCTCCTTGCATAGACTTGTAGCAATAAGTATTTTCTTTTTCTGTCCTTCACTGAAACTTGCAATATCTTTTTCAAATTGTAGACGACTAAAATCCATTTTTCTTAAAAATTGAGAGAAATAAGGTTTTTATCAATCTGTTTTCCATTAATATAATCAAATATATTTCCAGTTAAATTTGAAGTATTCTGCTGTACATATGAAATTTTTAAATTTTGCCTTATATATGTAGCCACAATATTTGATATTTTTCTCCAAGTATTAATTTTAAAAACAGAAGATTTTTCCCGAACCATCCTTTCAGCAGGATTCTGTCTCCTGCTTAATAACAAAATTTATATTTTCACATATTTTATTATTACCATAAAATAAAGAAACATTTTCAAATTCAATCAGCCTGCTGTTATGGAATTAGCAATGGATGTATTTTTGAAATTCTTTTCATTTATATCTATGTTGTGAAGAAGTTCAGATTTCTCTTCTATAAGTTTATTTTTCTCTTTTCAATAGATTTTTGAACGTTTCATATTTCTTGCTGCCTGAGCTCCAATAAATCCTTTATCTACCAAATCCGACAGTTTTACTTTTACATCCAGTCTGTTTTTACTTTTTCTAATTTTTTTCAGACCAAAAAGCATTTTTCTAGCAGATTTTTCAAGCCTTGTAATTTCCTTTTTAGTTTTTCATTTTGTAACATTTCAAGCTCATCCTGTTGTTGCTTATTTTTCCCACGAAGAAAAATTCCCCTTCTGAATCTCAATATTTCTTCTGTTTATGGAAAAGAATATGATTAACACAGCTATCAATTAAGTTTCTGTCATGAGAAACTAATATAAATCCATCTGTTTTAGATATTTTCCAATAATTTTTCTTGCATTTATATCAAGATGATTTGTAGGCTCGTCTATCAGCAGGAAATTGTTTTTCCTTTAGAAAGAGAATAGCCAGTAAGATTTTAGTCTGTTCTCCATTTGATAAAAATTTATAAGGTCGATAAACTATATCTTCTTTTGATGTCAAGAAGAGAAACTTCTCTTAAAATTTCCATTCTTCAGAATCAGAGCACTTTTCAAAAATTTCCATAGAGTTGAGATTTTATTATTTTATATCATATGGAAAAATATTCAAAAGTTACATTTGATGAAATAGTTCCGCTAAATTTATATTTTCCAAGTAAAATATTTAAAAATGTTGTTTTTCCTTTTCCATTTCTTCCGATAAGTCCTAATTTCAGTCTGTATTTATCTGGAAACTTACATTTTCAAAAATCATATCATAGCTGCTGTCATAGGAAAATGACAGATTATTTATACTTACTAATGCCATATGTTATTTATTATGATGATTGCATACTGCAATTCATCAAACTCCTTTCAATTACAATTTATTTCTTATATTCGTAATTGTAATTTTAGAATAGTTAAACCACAATTACGGATTAATATCTGTTCATTTTAATACCTCCTAAAAATCTAATATAGTTTTCAATAATAGTATATTATATTTTTAATAAAAGTCAACATTAAGTTGACATAGTTGTAATTATATTTTTAATATGTTATTATATTATGAATAATTTATCTACTTTACATAGTAAGGGATATAAATAACTTTTTAATATAAATAAAGCTGGGAGGAAAAATGTTTAAAATTGGATCACATGTAGGAATGAGCGGAAAGAAAAATGTTCTTAGGATCAGTGGAAGAAGCACTTTCCTGGAGCAAATACTTTTTATGATATACACAGGAGCACCACAAAATACAAGAAGAAAGCCAATAGAGGAGCTGAATATTGAGGCTGGTCTTAAACTTATGAAGGAAAATAATATTTCAGTGGAGGATATTGTTGTTCATGCTCCGTATATAATAAATCTTGGAAATGCTGTAAAACCTGAAACTTTTGAAATTGCAGTACAGTTTCTGAGAACAGAAATAGAAAGAACAGATGCAATAGGTGCACCTAGAATAGTACTTCACCCTGGGAGCACATGTAGGAGAAGGTGCAGAAATAGGAATTGCAAAAATAGTAGAAGGACTGAATGAAGTTCTGACAAAGGAACAGAAAACAACAGTGGCACTTGAAACTATGGCAGGAAAAGGAAGCGAATGTGGAAGAAGCTTTGAAGAAATAGCAAAAATAATAGACGGAGTAAAACTTAAGGATAAACTTTCAGTATGTTTTGACACTTGCCACGTAAATGATGCAGGTTATGACATTGTAAATGACTTTGAAGGAGTTATAAAAGAGTTTGACAGAATCGTAGGAATCGACAGAATATCTGTAATTCACTTGAATGACAGTAAAAATCCCAGAGGAGCAATGAAGGACAGACATGAAAATCTTGGATTTGGAACGATAGATTTGAAGCACTTAATAAAATAGCTCATTATGAAAAGTTTTTCACATTTACCAAAGATACTGGAAACACCTTATGTGGCTTTGACACCTGAAAAAGGGTGCAAAAAACAGTTCCGCATATAAGTTTGAAATAGAAATGCTGAAAATGGTAAATTTGACGCAGATGTTCTTGAAAAATAAAGAAACAGTAATATAAATTGGAAAAAGGACTATAATATGAAAAAATAGTATTAATGGCAGTTGTTCCTAGGTGGGAATATGTGCTTTTGCAGTATATATGAAGAAAAACTTGAAAAAAAGCAATCTGTTGTTCTGGTGGCTTATAGTTATCCTTCTGATGACAGTAATTACTGGAAGGAAGTTATTAAAGAAGGTGGGAAAAATATACCTTACATAATAATCAATCCTAACAGCAGGGCTGGAGATAAAAATTGATTCGAATTATGTAAAACAACTGAAGGAAAATATGAAAGCCGGAATTAAAAATATTGCATATATAAGGACAAACTATCAGAAACGTCCATTGACAGAAGTTCTGGCAGATGTAGATAAGTATTATGAATTGTATGGAAAAGATAATCTAAGTGGTTTTTTCTTTGATGAAGTGGGAGTGGATGATGCAAATCAGCCTGACTATATGAAAACAGTTTATGAATATGTGAAGGGAAATGGGAAGGAAAATATTGTAGTTGCCAATCCTGGAAGGCAAATCACTGATAAACTTGCTCCATATGCAGATATTTTTGTAACAAGTGAAATTACAGCAGATGAGTATATAAACAGATTTACCGGACCTGAGTCTGAGTTTGAAAAATGATGAGGATAATTTTCTCACACATATGGCATATATCGTCTATGCGGCAAAAACCTCGATCAATATGAGAAATAATAAAACTTTCAAAAAGACGTAATGGGATGGATTATGGTGACAGACGAGAGTTCAGCCAAATCCTTATAGATAAACTGCCGAAAGACTTTGAAAAGAATTATTAGAACAGTTAATGGGAAAAGTATTGATAAAAATAAAAATATGATATACTAAATCCAGTATAATATATGACATGCAAAACTAAAAATCCCCTGCTGTCAGCAGGGATTTTATTTAGATTTTTATCTTTGTTCTTTTTCAATTAACTTGATTATGAAAATATACAATCAAAGCCGAAGTTACATTGATAAAAACTTCTGTCATAATATATGACATAGCAGAACCTCCTTTCTGCTCCTAAGAACGAAGGCTGAAATTATTATATCATATTCTTATAATTAATTAAATATATTTTTAATAAACTATAAAAATAATTTGTTGTTTTAAAATAGAAAAATTTCTAATTAGAAAAATTAACTATTGATAAAAATAAAAATATGATATACTAAATTTAGTATGATATATGACATGTAAAACCAATCCCTGCTGCTACAGAGTTTTATTTGCTTTTTATCTTTGTTCTTTTCAATTAACTTGATTATGAAATATACAATCAAAGTTGAGTTACATTGATAAAAACTTCTGTCATAATATATGACATTGTATAACCTCCTTTCTGTTCATAAGAACGAAGGTTGAGGTTATTATATCATATTTTATAATTAATTAAATATATTTTAATAAATAATAAGAATAATTTATTATTTTAAAGCATTGACAACAATATGATAAAATACATTTTTGTCATACTAGCTGGGGAGTTAGCGGTGCCCTGTATCTACAATCCGCTTTAGTAGAGGTGATGTCGGGCTTAAGGGAAGTTTTTAGTATCAAAGCCTTGCTTTAAAGGTGTTGAGAAAAATAGTCCTGTATTGTAGAGAGTCAGCGAACCGTGTCAGGGCAGGAACGAAGCAGCACTAAGTTGATTTCTCTAGGTTTACAGGGTCGCTGTTTTTGAGTCTTTAAGGCAAGAAACAGGTGGTAAAATTCTTTCGAGAGCCCGATGTATGACAAAAATACATTGACAATAAAAGACAATATACAGCATAGCAAGAAAGGAAATCCTAATTGCTATTTTTTTGTAATATTTGATTTAAAATTATCAGGGAGAAAAATTTGAAATGGAAATAGTAAAACTGGAAAAACTGGAAAAATACTGAAATTGTTTGAGCAGCTGAAAAACTGGATAATGATTTTTGAATTTCAAGGAAAAAATGATTCAGAAAGCCTTTTTTACATAATTGAAGATGAAAACATTTTAGGATATGCAATAGTTGAACTTACTGAAAGAGCATGCCTTAAAAAGAATATTCATTAATAAAAAGCTTAGAAATAACGGTTTTGGTTCAATACTTGAAATATCTTATAAACTGGCTCATAAACAATAACTTTGATTCACTTGTTGTGGAGAATCACAAACACATGAATAATTTTCTTGAAAAAGCAGCGTTTTATAAAAATAAGGATGGATTTTATGAACTTGGAAATTTCAGGAAGAAAAGAAAACAGAATAGAAGAATGATTTTTGTCTCGAAATTTGCAATAGCTGTAAATATAGTTCTTTACATTGCTGAAATAGTTTTCAGGACATATTTTTAAAAAGTGTGTCGCTTATTTCAGACGGGATTGAATTCTCTTTCAGACCTTATAACAAATATACTGGTAATTATTGGACTGAAGGTTGGGAAAATCCTGAAGATAAGGAACATCCCTTTCGGACATGGAAAGATAGAATCTAGTATTCAGTGTAATTATTGGTACTTTTCATAATGATTACGGCATTTAATATAATAAAGGAAAATATAGTGGGGCTTTTTCAGTTAAAGGGGAGAAGTTATTACATCTTCAATGCCAGTAATTATAACAGTTATAGTAATAGTTATAAAAATATTCCATTACTTTTTCATGAAAAATAAGACAAAAGATTACAGGGAGCACTGATAAATTCCCTTCTGGAAGACTATAAGGCAGATATTGCTGTCTCAGTATCAGTTTTAATAGGGATATTGCTTTCAAGAATAAATCCTGTATTTGATGTGGTTGTAGGAGTTTCTGTGGCAATTTATATTATGTATTCAGGTTATAATCTGATAAAGGATAATGCACTTATACTTTTAGATTCACAGGATGAGGAGCTTCTGGAAAGTGTGAGGAAAGATCTTTCAGAATTTGATGAAATAGAGAATGCACATGACTTCAGGATGACAACTTCAGGAAAGAGCATATATCTATTTATAGATGTACGTATGAACAGTCTTTAACAATAGATGAAGCACACGAAATAACAAATAAAATTTCAAAGTTTATAAAACATAAGTATAAAAAAATATAAAAAGAGTTTTTAACTCATGCAGAGCCTGTGTATGATAATGATTCTTCAGGACGTGCAATAAAGTGACAAATTTTAAAAATAAAACATTGAAAAAGTATGCTATTATTTATCCGACACAGAAAAGAGGAAAAGATAGAAGGAGAAAAATATGAAAAAAATTGCAATTTTGACAAGTGGAGGAGATTCACAGGGATGAATACCGCTGTAAGAGCTGTGGCAAAAACTGCCATGACTAAAGGAATTGAAGTTTATGGTATCAAAAGAGGATACAAAGGGTTGTATGAAGACCAGATATTCCAGATGACAGCACTTAATGTAAGTGGAATTGCAGATCAGGGAGGGACAATTCTGCTATCAGCCAGATTGCCTGAATTCAAAGACCCTGAAGTGAGAGCTAAGGCGAGAAAACCTAAAAGAGGAATAGATGGATTAGTTGTAATAGGTGGAGACGGTTCATTTCATGGAGCGCACTACTTATATACAGAACATGGAATAAAAAACAATAGGAATACCTGGGACAATAGATAATGACGTTGCAGGAACAGACTACACAATTGGATATGCATACAGCTTTAAATATAATACTTGATGCAATATCAAAAATAAAAAGATACGGCAATTTCTCATGAAAGAACATATTTAATTGAAGTTATGGGAAGAAACTGTGGAGATCTTTGCATTATACTCTGCAATAGCAGGAGGAGCAAGTGGAGTTCTTATTCCGGAAGTTGAATTTTTCAATAGATGATATGGCTGAAGTTATTAAATTCAGAAGATCAGAAGGAAAACTTTATGACATAATCATAGTAGCTGAAGGAGTAGGAAACGTTGTAGAAATACAAAAGGAACTTGCTAAAAAGTAGATACAAGTATAAGAGTTACAATATTAGGGACACGTTCAAAGAGGAGGTTCACCTACAGCATTTTGACAGAATACTTGCAACAAGAATGGGAGTAAAAGCTGTTGAATTACTTGAAGCAGGTGAAGGTGGACTAATGGTAGGAATACAGAGTGAAAAAGTTACTACTCATCCACTAGCATATGCATGGGAAAAATTATACTAAAAGTTCATTTGCAGATTATGCAATAGCTAACATGTTGTCGTTATAATAACGGACAATAACATATTTTATAAACTTTAGATATTTATAGGAGGAAAAATGAAACATATGAAAAATAAAAATGACAAAGGTTATCTGTACAATAGGACCAAAAAGTGAAAGTTCTGAAATGTTACAGAAATTAGTTCAAAAACGGAATGAATATAATGAGATTGAATTTTTCTCATGGGGATTATGAAGAACATGGAGGAAGAATTGACAGACTTAGAGAAATAACAGATAATACAGGAAGATACATAGGAATATTACTTGATACAAAAGGACCTGAAATAAGAACAGGAAAAAATTAGAAGGTGGAAATGACATTCTACTGGAAGCTGGAAACAAAATAACAATTACAACTGATTATTCTCATGTAGGAAACAAGGATAAAATATCAGTTTCATACCCAGGAATTGTTAATGATTTGAAACCAGGAAATACTATTCTTTTAGATGATGGATTGATTGGACTTGAAGTACTTGAAATAAAAAGATAATGAAATATTCTGTGAAATAAAAAAATACAGGAGAATTAGGAGAAATTAAAGGAGTTAACCTTCCAGGAGTTTCTGTAGGATTACCTGCATTAGCTGAAAAAGATATAGCTGATTTGAAATTCGGTTGTGAAAAAGGGAGTTGACTTTGTTGCAGGCTTCATTCTATAAGAAAAGCATCTGACGTTGCTGAAGTTAGAAGAGTTCTTGATGAAAATGGAGGAGCAAGAATACAGATTATTTCTAAAATAGAAAATCAGGAAGGTGTAGATAACTTTGATGAAATTCTTGAATTAAGTGATGCGATAATGGTAGCAAGAGGAGATCTTGGGGTAGAAATACCAGCTGAAGAAGTTCCATTTATGCAAAAATGATGATAAGAAATGTAATAAAGTAGGAAAACCTGTTATTACTGCAACACAAATGCTTGATTCAATGATTAGAAATCCAAGACCTACAAGAGCAGAAGCAGGAGACGTTGCAAAATGCTATTTTTAGATGGTACTGATGCTGTAATGCTATCAGGAGAATCTGCAAAAGGTAAATATCCTGTAGAAGCTGTTAAAATGATGGCAGATATTTCAAAAGAACTGATGAATTTAAAAGATACAAAGATATCGATATCGATGGGATCAGGAAATATTACAGTAACAGAAGCAATTTCAAGAGGAGCAGTAAGTTCTTCTGAAGCACTTGATGCTAAACTAATTCTTTGCTGGACTAAAACAGGAAGAGCTGCAAGAATGATAAGAAAAATACGGACCTACTGTACCTATAATAGCTCTTACTGACAGTGAACAGACAGCAAGACAATTAGCTTTAGTAAGAGGAGTCAGAGCATATGTTGAGAAAAAACCTTGATGTAGCTGATGATTTCTTCAGAAAAAGCTAAAGAAATAGCTTCAGTTCACGAAGAAGTTAAAAATGGAGATTTAGTAGTATTTGTTACAGGAATTTCTGAAACTGGAACAACAAATACATTCAAAATTGAAAAGAATTGGAGAATAATAACTCTTAAACTAAATAAAAACAGATAAAAGAAATAAATAAAAGGAGCTGGCGAGACTGTGAAGCTCCTCTTTATTTATAGAAAAATACAATAAAAGGTGAAATAATGAAAAATTGGATGAGCTTATAGAAGTTTTTGGAAAACTGCCTGGAATAGGTAAAAAGTGCCATGAGGATAGCTTTTTGACATACTTGAAAAAATGAAATTGAGATTGAAAAATATACTTTCAACTATAAAGGATGCATATACTAGCATAAAACACTGTTCAATCTGTGGAAATTTATGTGAGGGGAAATATGTGAAATCTGTTCAAGTGAGAAAAGGGATAAAAGTGTCATATGTATAGTGGAAAGTGTAAAGGATGTAATTGCCTTTGAGAAATCTGAAACATACAATGGTCTCTATCATGTACTGGGCGGGAAAATAGATCCCCTTAATGGAGTGACAATAGAAGACTTGAATATATCGGAACTGATGAAAAGGCTTGATGAAAAAAGATGGAGGAAGTAATACTGGCTTTAAATCCTGATATGGAGGGAGAGACAACAGCACTTTTTATCTTATAAAAAATGATGAAAAATAAAGGGAGTAAAGGTGTCTCAGATTGCAAGTGGAATTCCCTATGGGAGGAAAATATTGAGTTTACTGATATGGCAACATTGGGAAAATCATTGGAAGGAAGACGTGAAATAGAATAAATAATATAAAATATTCAGAAGTAGGAAAAATATAATAATTATAGTGACTGAGATTATATAAAAATTCAGGTTAAAAAATTTTATAAGTATATCAAATAAAAATTGACATATTTAGAAAAAATAATTTATAATATACCAACAGTTAAATATGCAACTTATCCAGAGAGATACGAGGGACAGGCCCTGTATTAGTATCCGGCAACCTGTATGAAAATATAAGGTGCCAATTCCCGGCATAAAAAATGCGAAGATAAGAATTTGTAATTCTCTTCTTTGTGAAGAGTTTTTTTATAAGTAATTACCTGATATAAAAACTCTAAATTTGAAAAATTAAATTTAAGGAGGAAAAAAATGTCAAAGAACATTTATTTTACATCAGAATTTGTATCACCAGGGCATCCTGACAAAATATGTGATCAAATTTCAGATGCAGTATTAGACGCGTGTCTTTCAGAAGACGTAAATGCCAGAGTGGCTTGTGAAACATTTGCAACAACAGGGCTTGTAGTTGTAGGAGGGGAAATAACTACAACAACATATGTTGATGTACAGAAAATTGTAAGGGATAAAATCGATGAAATAGGGTATAAAACCTGGAATGGGATTTGACTCTGACTGTGGAGTACTTAATACTATCCATTCACAGTCACCTGATATTTCAATGGGTGTAGACACTGGAGGAGCAGGAGACCAGGGAATCATGTTTGGTGGAGCAGTAAATGAGACAGAAGAACTTATGCCTTTAGCAATGGTACTTGCAAGAGAAATAATAGTAAGGCTTACAAGACTTACAAGAGACAAAACTTTAGCATGGGCAAGACCTGATGCAAAAGCACAAGTAACGCTTATTTATGATGAAAATGGGAAAATTAAAGGTGTTGATACAGTTGTTCTATCTGTGCAGCATGATGAAGAAGTAACAAAGGAAAAAATAGAAGGGGACCTGAAGGAACAGGTTATAAAAGCCAGTACTGGAAAAATATGGACTTGATTATTCCAATGTAAGAAAATATCATATAAACCCTACTGGAAGATTTGTAATAGGTGGTCCTCATGGAGATTCAGGACTGACAGGAAGAAAAATAATAATTGATACTTATGGAGGATATTTCAGACATGGGGGAGGGGCATTCTCAGGAAAGGATCCTTCAAAGGTTGACAGATCTGCCGCCTATGCAGCAAGATGGATTGCAAAAAATATAGTTGCGGCAGGAATAGCTACAAAATGTGAAGTTCAGCTTTCATATGCAATAGGGGTTGTAGAACCTGTTTCAGTAAGAGTGGAAACTTTTGGAACTTCTACGATTGAAGAAGGCAGAATTGAAGAAATAGTGGAAAAAATATTTGATCTTACTCCAAGAGGAATAGAAAGGGAGCTTGAATTGAGAAAACCTAAGTTCAGATATCAGGATTTAGCTGCATTTGGACATATAGGAAGAACAGATATAGATTTACCTTGGGAAAGATTGAATAAGGTTGATGAAATAAAAAGTTATTTATAAAAATATTAAAGGAGAAAATGTGAAAAGAAATACAGGTATACTATTTTTTTTATATTAGCGGTAGTGCTGTCGGGTGACAGGATGTTTTTCTAAAAATAATGGAAATACGAAAAAGTAAAGAAAAAGATCCGATAGTATTTAATCTTGGAAGCGATTATAAAAACTCTGGATCCTCATTTATTCAGTGAAATGATCGGTGCACAGGTGGATTCATCTATTTTTGAGGGACTTCTGAGACTGGATGAAAACGGAAACTATACAGGCGGAGTGGCTGAAAAGCTTTTAAAGAAGACGGAAATAAACTTACGTTTAAAAATTAGGGAAAATGCCAAATGGAGTGACGGAAGTAAAATTACAGCAAATGATTTTCTGTTTGCCTTTAAAAGAGTCCTGAATCCTAAAACTGCTGCCCAGTTTGCAGAAATGCTTTTTCCAATAAAAATGCAGAAGCCTATTATGAAGGAAAAGTCCAGGAAAATGAGCTTGGAGTAAGGGTGATTGATGAAGGAACTTTAGAATTACTCTTGAATATCCTATATCATATTTTAAATATATACTGACATTACCAGTTACAGTTCCGCTGAAAGAGGAATTTTATAATATTCATAAAGATAAATATGCAATAAAACAAGACAGTTTTCTTTTTAACGGTCCGTATAAAAAATAGTTTCCTTAAGGAAAAATGAAATATTGCTTGAAAAATGAATATTACTGGAATAGTAAAAATATAAAAAAATACCTGAGATAAAAATATGTTATTTTCGAAAGATTTTAAAGTGGTGGACGACCTGATAAAAAATAGGGAAATAGATATGTCGAGGTTGAAAACTATCATCTGGAAAAAATACAAAAAAAGAAGGGACGGTAGATACTTTTTCTTAATGGAAGAGTATGGTATCTGGATTTTAATTTAAGTAACAAATATCTGCAGAATAAAAAGTTAAGAAAAGCAATTTTCACTTGTAATAGACAGGGAAAAATATGTGAAGGAAATAAAGAAGGACGGTTCAGTAGTTGCAAAATCCTTAATAAGCAGTATAATTTCAGGACATTCTAAAAAAATATAGGGAAAAATACCCTGATACTGATAATTTTAAGGATAATGACATTGAAGAAGCAAAAAAACTTTATTCTGAAGCATTGAAGGAATTAGGAATTTCAACATTAAAAATTGAACCTGTTATCTGGAAATTCAGACCCTGAAAAAACTTGAAATTCAATTTCTGCAGGAAGAATTAAAAACTAAATTGGGACTGGAAACAAATGTTACTGTCGTTCCTTTTAAAGAAAGATTGAACAGAACAAGAACAGGAGATTATGATATAGTTTTTAAATACGTGGTCACCAAAATTTGATGATGCCTTTCTTATCTTGAAAGATGGAAAAAGAATGACGGAAAAATGAAAAGTATATGGTCAAAAAAACAGTATAACCTTCTTGTTGAAGAAATTTCAAAAATGCCTTCAGGAGATGAAAGGATAAAAAAAGACAAATGAAGCAGAAATGATACTTGTAAATGAAGCTGTTATTGTACCTCTGTACTTTTTCAGTTGAAAATCACTATATAAATCCTAGTATAAAAGGAATTGTAAGAAGAAGCATTACTGGAATAGCAGACTTTAACTACGGATATATAGAAAAGTAGTTTTTAAATTATAAAAGAGTTATCACCAAAAACTATAAAAATACGTGAGTCTATCTCAAAAATTGAAAAAAATGTAAAAATTATATTTATGAATTATTTAGAATTTTCACAATACAAAACAGGAAAATAAATTTAGGAAAAAGTCATCTGTCCGAGCCTTTAGGGCGAGTTTTTGACTTTTTCCTCAATGAATGACAGTTTTGTATAAGTGAAATTTTAGTAAATGAATAAATATAGTTTTCGTATTTTAAATTTTGAGATAGACTCATATATATATTTATATTTTTGAGATAACTCTTTTTTATTATTTCTAATAACTATTTTTTTCCAAGTTTGCAAGTTCTTTTGCTATTTTAGTTGCAAGTTTAGTATTGTTAAATACTAATTCTATATTTGCCTTCAAGCTTGAACCTTCTGTAAGTTTTTGAATTTTATCAAGAAGGAATGGAGTAGTATCTTTACCTTTTTACTCCTAATTTTTCAGCTTCTGCAACAGCATCTTTTTATAACTTTATTTATAAGTTCGCTATCCATTGAGTATTCTTCTGGAATAGGATTAGCAACAACAGCTCCTCCTTTTAATCCCAAGTCCCATTTTGTATGAAGTAATGCTGCAAGTTCTTCTGGAGTATCAATTTCATAATCTAAGTTAAATCCACTTTTTCTAGTATAGAATGCAGGTAATTCCTTAGTCTGATATCCTAATACGGGAACTCCGTGAGTTTCAAGATATTCAAGAGTAAGTCCTAAATCAAGGATTGATTTTGCTCCGGCACAGATAACAGCAACGTTAGTGTTTGCCAGTTCTTCCAAATCGGCAGAAACGTCCATTGTAGTTTCAGCTCCTCTGTGAACTCCACCCTATTCCACCAGTTGCAAATATTTTTAACTCCTGCCATATTTGCTATTATCATTGTAGATGCCACAGTAGTTGCACCATTTAATTTGTTTGCCACTATGTATGGAATATCTCTTCTGCTGACTTTTGCAACTTTTTCCCCTTCTTTTCCTAATAATTCAATTTCTTCCGGAGATAATCCAACTTTTAATTTTCCTTTTATTATTCCTATTGTTGCAGGAATTCCTCCATTTTCCCTAACTATGCTTTCTACTTTTAATGCAGTTTCAGCATTTTTGTGGGTAAGGCATTCCGTGTGAGATAATTGTAGATTCCAACGCTACAACAGGTATATTATTTTCCAGTGCGTGTTTTACTTCAGGTTAATTTCAAGATATTTTTCTAACATATTATATTTCCATCTCCTTTATTATATTTTTCTACGTTTTTAATATTCATCTGATCACTTACTGTCTTATCGCTTAAAGAAGTAAGGATTCCAGCTCCTAATCCAATCTTTGTAGCTTCCTTATACTGTAATCGTGATATTCTCCATATGCAATTCCAGCAACAAATGCATCTCCGGCACCTGTTGAGCTTGCAGGATTTATACGAGGAATTTTAATAGTTTTCAGATTCATTTTCAGTCATGTAGAAGACACCATCTGAACCTAATGAAATAAATACTTTTTAACTCCTTTATTTAAGAAGTAGTCACCGCTCTTTTCATGTCATCTTTTGAAAAATATTGAAATACCTGAAAGTATTTCTGCTTCTATTCTGTTAGGTTTTATAGTATGGAATCTTCCAATAAAATCTTTTTACCTTTATTGCTTTTTAGTAGAAACAGTATCAAGTATTAAAGGCGGCTTTCTTCTCAGGAATGCCAGATATCTTAGAGTTTCTTCCTCCAGATTTGTGTCAAGCACAATAATTTTAGAATTAACTATTCTTTTTCTAATTGAATCCAGATATTTAGGTGTAATATTTTTACAAATATCCATAGAAGAAATAGCCATTTCCATTTCTTATCATCATTTAAAAATAGACAGATACATTGAAGTAGATTGGTTCTTGAGGAATAATATATCACTGATATCAAGGTTCTGATTTTTCAGATATTCTCTAATACCGTTTCCATAAAAATCATCTCCAAGGGCAGTTATTAGCTTTGGAACTTATCCCTAGTCTAGAGATATTTTCTGCAACATATTTTTCCTACCCTCCGAATGAAATACCTATCATTCCAGGATTTGAGTCGTAACGGATAACATTTGTATAAGATTTTTCCTTGAATATCGACATTTTGTTCCACCAATTGTCAAAAATATAAGGGTCTTCATTAATGATGTATTTCTTTCCAAGAATAACACCTTTTTTTCATAAGATTACTAATATGAACTGCGATAGAAGTTCTTGCACAGTTTAATTTAGCAGCAATTTCCTCTTGAGTTATAAGAGGATTTTCTTTAATAAGATTAACAATCTGCTTTTCTCGTTCTGTCATTTCTTTTCTTTCCTTTTCCTCTTTTATTTTTAATCTGATTTTAAAAACTATATAAAAACTAATTTTATTTATTTAATATAGTTTATAATTTTTAAAAATGATATAACATTAAATTATAAGTAATTTAACAATATATTTTTAAAGATACAAAATCAAAAATTTATATCTCAAAAACAATTCTACCTTAAAAAGTCGAAATAGTCAAGTAAAAACCGGTGTTTTTAAAAATAAATAAAATTTATATATTCAGTCTATAATTAAATATGTTATAATAGTCAAAAAGGATTATTATTATTGAGAGAAATGAAAGGATATATATGAAAAAGCAGTTATTCTGGATACAAGTGCTATTATGTACAGAAGTCATTTTTGCCCTGATGGGAATGAGAAACTCAAAAAGGCTTGGCAACAGGGGCGACTTATGGATTTTGTAAATACTCTGGAAGGAGTATTGAAGGAATTTTCCCCTGATTATCTTGTCGCCTGTCTTGATGTAAAAAGAAGCGAGTTAAAAAGATCTGCAGAACTGGAAACATATAAAGCTCACAGGGAAAGCATGCCTGATGACCTTGTGGCACAGCAGGAATACATAATGTCAGTACTTGACGGATATAGAATACCAAAATATAAAAATAGATGGCTATGAAGCTGATGACGTCATGTCAACTCTTGCCACAAAATTTTCTGAAGATACAGATGAGGAAATAGAAGTTTATGTTGTAACAGGAGATAAGGATCTGGCACAGCTTGTCAATGGAAAAATAAATATTGCCCTGCTTGGAAAAGGGGATAAAAAGAATTCATTGTTTAAATATATCAGAACAAATGAAGATGTTATTGAATATCTTGGAGTTACTCCTGATAAAATTCCTGATTTATTTGGTCTGATGGGGAGACTCTTCAGACGGAATCCCTGGAGTTTCAGGAATAGGACCTAAAACAGGAGTTGAACTGATAAATAAATATGGAAATCTTGAAGGACTTTACGAACATATTGATGAAATAAAGGGGAAAAGAAAGGAAAAAACTTATTGAGGATAAGGAAAATGCCTTTTTAAGTAGAAAGCTTGCAACTGTATACAGGGATATAGAAATAGAATATGATAAGAATAAATTAAAAGCTTGAAAATAAGGATTTGAATAAGTTACTTGAAATATATAAAACAATGGAATTTAAAAAAGTTTGCCACAACGATTGAGAGTGAGATTAAAAATCTGCTGTTAGTTCACAAAAATGTAGAAGTAAATGATACTGGAGAAAAATTCATTGTTTGGAGGAGTGGCTAATCATCCGCATAGAGACAATGAAAAACAGATTCAGAAGAAACTTTGAAGGAAAAATCTACTGAAATCAAGGGAGAAATTACAGAATGGAGTGAGGCTGCGAAATTCTATCTGAAATGGATGAGGAAATAGCATTGTTTGGAAAATGAATTTGGTCTTGCAGTGTGTGACAGCAGTAAAAATATCGTTTTTATTAAATGATGAAAAAGCAGATGTTACAGAAGTATACAAAAATATTAAGTTCAAAAAGAATAACAGCTTATAATGTAAAAAGAATATATGAAAAACAGGTATCAGCTGTGAAAAAGTATTTTTGATGTGATAGCTGGCATGGTATGTACTTGGAACTGAAAAGTTCACAGGATCTGAAAATATAATTTTTTTCTGAATTGGGAGTAAATCTTGAAAAATTTGAGGAACAGTTTAAGAAAAAGAAAAAAATAAGTGAAGTTTCTGATGATGAAAAAGCAGAATTTTTATGGAAAAAGAGCCTTTTATATAAAAAGGACTGGAAGTAATTCTGGAAGATAGGCTGAGAACGGAAAGATTTACATGATATTTTTGAAAAATCTGGAAAATAAGCTTGTACCTGTTCTGGCAAGCATGGAAAATTTTGGAATAAAAATTGATATAAATTATTTTGAAAATTATAAAAAGGAATTACAGGAAAATATTGAAAAAGCTTTGAAAAGGATATTTATTCCCTTTCAGGAGAAACATTTAATATAGGTTCACCAAAACAGCTGGGAGAGATACTGTTTGAAAAAAATGGAGAATAGAACCTGTCAAAAACTAAGACAGGATATTCTACAGATGTGGAAGTTCTGGAGGTTCTGGCATTAAGAGGAATAGAAATAGCTGAAAAACTTCTGGAATACAGAGGATTTACAAAAACTCTTTCAACTTATGGAACCATTCCCTAAACTTGCTGATGAAAATGACAGAATTCATACAACATTTAATCAGAACGGAACATCAACAGGAAGACTCTCTTCTGCAAATCCTAATATTCAGAATATTCCTGTAAGAACAGATGAAGGAATAAAAATAAGAAAAGGATTTATTTCGCAGGATGGCTGGAGTTTGATTTCATTTGACTATTCTCAAATTGAGCTGAGAGTTCTGGCTGAACTGTCAAAGGATGACAATCTACTTCTTGCATATAAAAAGGATAAGGATTTACATGACCTTACAGCAAGAAAAATATTTTTTTCAAGACAGATGAAGAACCTGTGACAAGAGAAGAAAGAAGTATAGCGAAGGTAATAAACTTCAGTATTTTTATATGGAAAAACACCTTTTTGGGCCTTTCAAAGGAGCTCAAAAATTCCTGTAGCTGATGCTTTCCCTAATATATAAAAACATACTTTTGAACAATATCCGAAAGTAAAGAAATTCCTTGAAAATATTCTGGAAAAATGCAAGAAAGAATGGCTTTTGTAGAAACACTTTACGGAACGAGAAGATATATTAACAATATAAATTCAAGCAATAAAAATTTTACAGGCACAGGCAAATAGAATGGCAGTAAATACAGTTGTTCAGGGTACAGCTGCAAATATTATAAAAAAGGTTATGATAAAGCTGTATGATGAATTTAAAAATAATGATGATATAAAAATGCTTCTTCAGGTTCACGATGAACTTATTTTTTTGAAGTAAAAGATGAAGTTTCTGAAAAAATATATGGAAAAATTAAGGAAATAATGGAAGGAACAATAAAGTTTGAAGATATAAAATTGAGTGCAAATGGAAGTTTAGCGAAGAATTGGGGACTATTGAAATAAACCTTATGAGGGCTCATTGCCACCCTCATGCAGCCTGTCTCACCTCAGCGGTCTTCACGACTCAAAGTCAGACTCGCGACAATGCCAGGATATTAAAAATTTTAAATGTTGAGGAGTAAATATAGTTTTCGAGATAAGATTTGAAAATTAAATTAAAGTATAAAAATAAAAGTTATAAAGTTAATTTAGATAAGGAGTTATAGTAAGTAAAAATGGCACATAATGGAAAACTGGAAAAATTATTTAAAGGGGTTAAGGGATGGAATGGGAATAGGTATTGCCTATACTCCTTTTGGGATAACGATAGGGCTTATTTCAAAAAACTTTGGAATGAAGCTGTTCACAGCCATAGTCATGTCGTTTGGGTTGTATGCAGGAAGTGCACAGACAGCTTTTTGAAAATGGTGTATGAGCTGAAGTCAACACCAGTCGAAATAATAGTTTCGATTTTTGTAATAAATTTAAGGTACACATTGCTAAATATAATAATGTTTAGACAGATTTCGGATAAAACAACTTTATTTGAAAAAATATTGATGGGAATAGGGCTTACTGATGAAGCTGTTGCATATCTTACAATAAGAAAGGCTACAAATGCATGGTATGTAATAGGGGTTAATACAATGCCTTATGTCCTTTTCGGTGTAGGAACAATTGCAGGTTCGCTTTTTGGTAATCTGATTCCGGAAGTTTTTGCGGCAAGTCTGAATTTCATGTTATACGCTACATTTCTTTAAGTCTTCTTGTAAGTTCATTAACAAGTATCTCAAATATGCAGAAGTAGTTATTACTGCAATAGGATTAAAGCTGCTTTTCATGTTTACACCTGTACTTAAGGATATTAGCAAGGGGTGGACTTTAATAATAATTATGATTACAGCAAGTTCGCTGTATGCATTGAGACATTACAAGGAAGAAAGTGAAAAGGAGACAGTAGAAAAATGAGTGAAATTTTATTAATTCAATTACTTATAATAACGGCATTAATAACTTTGTCGTTTAAATTGCTGCCGTTATTTGTGAAATTACCTGAAAATAATCCATTTGTAAATAAATTTTTGAGGCATTGCCTTATACAGTTTTAATTCTATTAATTTTCCCAGATATATTTACTTCGACAGGAACGGGAGTATTTGGGGCTCATTAAAGTTTTTGCAGGAATAGGTGTAATTGTATATTTTTCATTGAAAAAAATGGGGCTTGGAGGAGTAATACTTGTATCGATGGTTACAATTCTTGCCTTTGACATTATAAAGCTGGTATTTAAAATATAAAATAGTTTTTAGTGTATGAAAGGAGAAAAATGGGAAAATAATGATAATAATGCAATACATAAGGAAACAGTAAAATTTTTCAATTCTGTATTTGCTGTTTCAGTTTGTATTTCCATTTTTAGCGGGAATTCTTCTGATTGTGTTTATCCTCTGAATGATAATGTTATAAACTCTTATTACTCATGGATAAAAAGTTGAAGAAGAATTTGCATTTTTAATAGTAACATATTTTTTGAAATAATCATTTTTTTACAATAATGAGCTTTATATTTGGATATAAAATAAAATGTATACTGAAAAATGTAAACGAAAAAGAATAATTTTATTTCTGTAATTTTAAAGCAGTTTAGTTATTTTTATGTAATTACTATTCAAAAGAACTGTTATTATTTATATGGAAACTTCTCCCATTTGACAATATTATTTTAATATCATCTTTTATAATTTTTCAGCTAATAATATTTATTGCAGGAATTTTAATGTGGAAAAAGAATATAAAAATGAAAAATCTTATATTGAAATGTTAGTTGGTGTAATGGTTGTATTTTTCATCATTTTATCATTCTTTATAAGAGAACATAATATAGAAACAATTAACAGCACAAAAGAAGGGACTTCTTCATGCATATGACAATAAAAAAACATTGGATGAATTTTGTGGCAATAATAAATATAAGCTTTCTTCTTGTTACACGGAGAGAAATTCTACATATAAAACTTACTAAGGATAAAAAGAAAAATGTATGGAGAGGAAGTTACAGACTGGAATTTTATGGAAACGGCACTGATACGAAAGATGAAACGGCAAACATTATTTATAAAAATGGAATATTCTATAACGAAAAGACAAAGAAAGAAATAGAAAAACTGAAGGGATTTAAACTTTATTTTCAGGTAGTGGAACTGAATAATAAAGTTTTAAAGTCAATAATGTAAATGGAACTTATTCCAGTGTGGTAACAGGGGAAGATGGTCAGAGTGAAAAGTCATCAGGCTATATAAAACAAATATCTGCCTGATCACATGGGAGAAAAATGCAAATGAAGGATTTAGAGTGGAAAACTGACGGAATTGAACTTGAATATTCAGAAAAAGAACCATATCTGACTTCTATAAGAATTGTTGACAGTGTAAAATACACTATTTCTGAAATTTGTACAAGTTCAGATGAATATTGGGACTATGATGACTATTCTGTCAAATAGTTGTTTTTAATGAAGAGGGAGGTGGAAATATGGATATAAATCAGATAATTGAAACATATCTGAATTCTTTAAGTAAAGAGGAGAGGAAAATACTCATATTGAAAGGTATTCTTTTGGAAATACTCCGGAAATAGAAGATGAACTTGCACAGCTTGTAGCAAAGGAGAGAAAAAGCGACAACTTCACTACTTGCTTTATACGATCCTGATAATGAAAGAATTCTGAAAAAGGTGATTTAAATATAATATTGGACAGCAAAAGGAAATGAAGTATGCGTCACAAGAAATACAAGAGTTTATTCAGTTCCATTTAAAGAAGTATCTGAAAAATATGCCTTTATGGAAGGAGAGGGAGATAAGTCCCTTGATTACTGGAGAAAAGTACATATAAAAATTTTTGAGGAAGAATCAGAAGGAAACTTTAACGAGGATATGGAGTTTTATGGAAGAATTTGAGCTTGTTAAGATATAATTTTAAAAGATTTTAAATAAAAAGATAATTATATAAAACTGAAAGGTGAAAGATGCATGATTTTGAACAGAAGTGGTGGCATAAATCAGTAGTTTATCAAATTTATCCAAAAAGTTTTAATGACACAACTGGAAGTGGAGAAGGGGATATAGAGGGAATTATTGAAAAACTTGATTATCTGAAGGAACTTGGTAGGAAAGTCCTATGGATTACTCCAATGTATAAATCTCCACAAAACGACAATGGATATGATATAAGTGACTATTATGACATTGATCCTAATTATGGAACAATGGAAGATTTTGAAGAAATGCTGGCTGAAGCCCATAAAAGAGGACTGAAAATAGTTATGGATATTGTTGTCAATCATTCTTCCACTGAAAATGAATGGTTTAAAAAGTCTGAAGCAGGAGATCCTGAATATAAGGACTTCTATATATGGAAAGATGCAGTTGACGGGAAAAGAGCCTACAAACTGGCAATCAAAATTTGGTGGAAATGCCTGGCAATATTCAGAAAAAAGGGGGCAATACTACTTACACTTGTTCGACGTAACTCAAGCTGACTTAAACTGGGAAAATGAAAATGTAAGAAAGAAAGTATATGAAATGATAAGATTTTGGTTGAATAAAAGGAGTGGATGGCTTTTAGGCTGGATGTTATAAATCTTATATCAAAAGACCAGAGATTTTTAAATGATGATGGAAGGATACGAGATTTGTTCCTGACGGAAGAAGATTTTTATACAGACGGGCCTAGAATACATGAATTTTTAAAGGAAATGAATAGAGAGGCGTTTGGTGGCGGAGAACTTATTACAGTTGGAGAAATGTCATCTACGAGCATTGATAACTGTATAAAATATTCTAATCCTGATGAAAAAGGAATTATCAATGACATTTTTCATTCCATCATTTGAAAGTTGACTATCCAAATGGAGAAAAATGGGCAAAAAGCATCGTTTGATTTTGTGGAGTTAAAAAGAATATTCTCTAAATGGCAAATTGGAATGTATGAAGGAAACGGATGGAATGCAACTTTCTGGAATAATCACGATCAGCCTAGGGCATTGTCAAGATTTGGAAATGATAAGGAATATCATAATGAGTCGGCTAAAATGCTTGCCACAGTTCTTCATGGACTGCAAGGAACTCCTTATATTTATCAGGGGAAGAATTTGGAATGACAAATCCATATTTTGATAATATTGAGAAATATCGTGATGTTGAGTCAACTAATAATTATAAAATTTTTATTGGATAAAAGGCTGTTCTGAAGAAGAAGCCATTGAAATTTTAATGCAGAAATCCAGAGATAATTCCAGAACCCCTGTTCAATGGAATGATTCTGAAAATGCAGGATTTACAACTGGAACTCCATGGATCAGGGGTGCCTGAAAATTATAAGAAAATCAATGCTGAAGCAGCTTTTAAAAAGATAAAAATTCAGTGTTCTATCATTATAAAAAAATTAATTGATTTAAGAAGAAATGAAGAACTTATAGTGACTGGAAAATATGAAGACATTGATTTGGAAAATAAAAATATATGCTTATAAACGTGCTGGAGAAAATGGGGAATTAATTGTAATAAGTAATTTTTATGGAACAGAAGTGGAATTTGAATTGGAATCTAATGGAATTACACAACTGGAAAGTGCTAAAATTTTTATTATCAAACTATGAAACAGCACCTGAAATTAAAAATGGAAAAATTTATTTTGAAACCTTATGAAGCGGTTATATTTAAAAAAATAATCCTTAAAAAGTAGAGTTTTCAATATGTACATACAATTTGTAAAGATAACAGAATTGTCAAAAAATAAGATTATTTTATATTCAAAATATTTTTATTTCCATAACCAAAACAAAAACGTTTAATCTTTCAAAATAAAAACTATTCAAAGTACTGTAAATTATGACTTTCAAATGAATATTTTTATTGACTTATAACATGGTATTTTATTATCAAGAAAAGAAAAATAAAAAAATAAAAACTTGGGAGGAATATATTATGGCATTTTTCAATAGAAAAAGAAACTTGTATAGCTTGTGGAGCATGTGAAGGAGTTTGTCCAGTAGAAGCAATTTCTGAAGCAGAAGGAAAATATGAAATCGATGTGGCAACTTGTATTGATTGTGGAGCATGCGAAGGTGTATGTCCAGTAGAAGCTATATCACAAGCTAACTAATTAAAAATTAAATTTGAAAGTATTCAATGTTTTTGAGAGAAAATTTTGAATATATAAGAAAAAGCCCTGAAAATTCAGGGCTTTTTAATTATTCAATTACTTAATTATTTTTAATACAAGTTTTTCCTAGTCATCTTTTAAATACTCATTTATTTCATTTCTTGAAATATTTTTCAGCTAAAATGATAAAGAAATTATCAATTTTTGTTATAAATTTCAAAAAGGTGATTTTTCTATATTGAAATCATTAGAAACTCTTATATAATAATTATCCTTTACAGCATTTGAATCTATTATATTGATTATTTTTGTAGAATTAAAAGAAGTAGTCAGATTCAATATGATTTCTTGTAGCTATTTTTACAATATCAGCAACAACGGCAGATGCTGTAGGATCCATTCCTGCACCTTTTCCATAGAATAAAGTTCTTCCTGTATATGAACCAATTGTTTCAATTGCATTGTAAACATCATCTACTTTTGCAAGTATTTCATTGTTTGAAATAATAACCGGCTCTACAGAAATTTGTGCAGAATCATCTGAAACCAGTTTTGAGCTTGCAATCAGCTTTATTGTAGAATTTAACTGATTTGCTGAGAAAATATCAAGTGTGTTGATTTCCCTGATTCCTGAAATTTGCATATCCTTGAATTTAATAGAACCACCATAAGCAAGTGATGCAAGAATGTTTATTTTGTGTCCTGCATCTATTCCATCAACATCATAAGTTGGATCAGCTTCTGCATATCCTTTTGCCGATGCAATTGAAAGAGCTTCATCAAAAGATAGATTTTCTTCTTTCATTTTTGTAAGTATGTAATTTGAAGTACCATTCATAATACCTTTTATTTCAGTTACAGTATTTGCAACTAAACTTTCCATTAAAGGTGTAACTATAGGAATTTCCTCCACCAACAGCAGCTTCAAATAAGAATGAAACACCATTTTCTTTAGCTATCTGGAATAATTCCACACCATGTTTAGCAATTAGGGCTTTATTTGCAGTAACAACACTTTTTTTAGATTTAAAATGCCTGGATAATAATATCTTTTGCAAGTGTTTCTCCACCTATCAGTTCAACAACAAGTTTAATTTCAGAATCTTCCAATATTTTCTTATAATCGTCAATAAGAATTGACTTGTCAAATTCAAAGGAAAAATCCCTAGTTATATTTAAGTCACAGGCATATTTTACTCAATATCAGCCTGAGATTTTTCAAAAAAATACTATGTTTTTCTTTAGTTAAAACCTTTAAGACACCTTCACCAACTGTCCCCAATCCTATTATTCCTATTTTCATATAGACCTCCTAAACTTGAATTTTCTACTTTTTCTTCAATAAACTTTTCGTGAAGTGCTCTTACAGCCTTGTTTACATCTTCTTCTTTGATTATGCATGAAACATTTATTTCAGAACATGAAATCATATCTATGTTAATACCATTTTTCAGCAAGTGTATCAAAGATTTCTGCAGTTGTTTCATAATGAGTTTTCAACCCTATTCCGATAGCAGAAATTTTAGCTATATTTGCATCGTATGAAACACCTTCAGCTCCTAATTCTTCCTTCAGTTCCTGAGAAATTGCTACAGCTTCCTTTAAATCATCAATACTTACAGTATATGAGATGTTATTAAACTCTTTAGTAACGCTTGAACTTTGAAGGATAATATCTGTATTTATTTTAGCTTTTGCAAGTTTTGAAAAAAACTTTAGCAGCGATTCCTGGTTTATCAGGTACTCCGGAAAAGAGTAATTTTCCTTCATTTTTGTTGATGTAATTCCTATAATTTTAACTTGTTCCATTGATTCATCTCCTTTTTCTTTAACTATAGTTCCAGTTGAATCATCAAATGATGATCTTAAGTGAATTTTTATTCCATATCTTGCCGCAATTTCTACTGCCCTTGGGTGTAACACCTAGCTCCGGAAGCTGCCATTTCAAGCATTTCCTGATAAGAAATTGTATTAAGTTTCTTTGGATTTTTACAACTCTAGGATCGGCAGTGTAAACTCCGTCTACATCAGTGTATATTTCCACTTCATCAGCTTGTAATGCTGCTCCCAGTGCAACGGCAGTAGTATCTGAACCTCCTCTTCCAAGAGTGGTGATTTCATTGTTTTCTGTAATTCCCTGAAAAACCTGCAAAAACTACAACGTTTCCTTCAGAAAGTTTTTCTCTAATAATATCTGTGTTAATATTAAGTATAGTAGCTTTAGTATGTTCGTCGGTAGTTTTAAAATCAACCTGAAAAGCATTCAATGAAACAGCTTTTTTACCAAGATCTTCTATAGCAATTGCTAAAGATGCGATTGAAATCTGTTCCCAGATGTTAGAAGCATATCAAGCTCTCTTTTATTAGGCGTTTCAGAAAGTTCATATGCACGTCTTATTAAAGAATCAGTTGTACCTGCCGGTGCTGAAACTACGACAATGACATCGTGCCCTTCATTTTTATATTTCAAAACTCTTTTGGCAACTTCTTTTACTCTTACAGCGTCTGCTACAGAAGTTCCTCCATATTTTTGTATTATTAATGCCATGTTAATTATTGATAATACTAATTACTGTATTATCTTCTCCTTTTTAAAAATTTAGGTTTAAATGGGAACCTATACCCCAAAAAAATATACCTTAATATAATATACTATTTTGTCCATAAATTCAATATATGTTTTTAAAAATATTTTACAATACAATTATATATATTTCTCAATAATGTATATATTCTATTAATATTATAAAAAAATGAAAAATATAAATGTCTGAAAAATACTAATAATACTAGGTTTTTAGAGATATAAGAAATATAGTTAAACTTTGAATTTTGAAAAATGTGGTATAATATATACAGAAAACCAAGAGCAAGTAAATGGAGCAAAAATATTCAAAAAGTAATTTGTAACAAGTTGTTTGAGGTGTAAAATTTTAGGAGGTAGCACTTTGTTAGGTAAAAGTAAAATGGTTTAACGACAAAAAGGATTTGGATTTATTTCAGGAGAAGATGGAAATGATTATTTTCTTACATTTCTCAAAAATAAACAAAGAAGGATTCAAATCAGTTAATGAAGGGAAGAAGTAAGTTTTGATGTAGAAGAAGGACCAAAAGGACCTCAAGCAACAAACGTTGTTTCTCAGTAATTTAACAAAAACTATTAATTGATAAGGTATTGATTTTCAATACCTTATTTTTATAATTCTGCTAAATATTATTATAATTTTCAGTTTGCTTTCAGTTTAATATTGTATAATAAATATAAATTCAGATAGGAGAGTGATTAAATAATGAAAAAGACAATATTATTGATTATGATGATATTTTCATCATTCGTATTTGGGAATTCCTTTGAAAAAAGTTTTGGGGAAAAGAATAACAGACAGGATAAAAGTTTGGAATGACCAAGGAAGAGTTTAGCAGGTCAGTTTCAAAAACACCATTATCAAATTCTCATTCCAAACTTGAAGGTAACCTTTGTTACCCATCACTGGTTTCAAAAGCACCATTATCAAATTCTCATGACAATGGAAGATATGCAGTTTACTATTATTCAGGAGTGGAAGATCCGCTGGGGATACCAAGAAATCTGACAAGTTTTAATTATGTTGACAATAGGCTTGTTTCGGCAATTTTTGATTCACAGACTACAGAAGAAGAACATAAAAAAATTGTGAAGGCATATTCAAAAAATCAGAGTAAATTATCAAAGGAAAAAATGAAAAAAATGGAGAAGGAAACAGCTCTTTTATTGTATAATGACAAGAAAACGATAGAAGTTTATAGAATGCTGGATCACACATTTATAATAGTGCAAGCTGCAACTCAGGAAGGCATTGCAAATAAAATAAGAAGTTTTCAGAAATTATAGTAAAAATGACATTTTGTTATCTTATAGGGATTGTCTCAGAAAGAAAGCTTGAAAAAGTATCTAAAAAACTATATTTTTTTGAATCATTTAAAATTTTACAATGTAAAACAGAAAATGAATTTAGGAAAAGTCATTTGCGTGAGCCTTTAAGCGAGTTTTTGACTTTTTCCTTAATGAATGACTGTTTTATATAAGTAAAATTTTTAGTGAATGAAAAAAATATAGTTTTTGTATATTGTATTTATAGTTTTACTATTTTGAGACAGTTCCTTAAGATTTTAAGAATGTCATTTTTATTTTCCATATAGTTCAGAAAGTCTCTGCTGTACATTTTCATCATTTATATAGTCGTCATATTCCATTTCTTTTTCAAGTATTCCGTTTGAGTAATTTCAATTATTTTATTTGCCACAGTTTGAATAAATTCATGGTCATGAGTGGTAAAATAAAACAGTTCCAGGGAATCTTATAAGAGATTTATTTAAAAGAAGTAATGGATTCAAGGTCAAGATGGTCAGTAGGGTTATCAAGAAGAAGTACATTTGCTCCTGAAAGCATCATTTTTGAAAGCATACATCTTACTTTTTCTCCTCCTGAAAGAACTTTTGCCATTTTTCTAGCTTCTTCACCTGAAAAAAGCATTCTTCCAAGAAATCCTCTTACATATTCTTCATGCTGGTCAGTAGAAAACTGTCTCATCCAGTCTATAAGAGATAAGTCCACATTTTCAAAAGTATTTTGAATTATCTTTTGGGAAGTAGCTCTGGGAAGTAGTCATTCCCCATTCATAGCTTCCTGAATCAGGTTCCATTTCCCCTGCCAATATTTGGAAAAGAGTAGTTTTGGCAATGTCGTTATTTGAAAGGATAACAACCTTTATCTCCTGTATTTACAGTAAATGAAATATTATTAAGAACTTTTTCTCCATCTATTGTTTTTGAAAGATTTTCCACTTTAAGCATGTTGTTTCCGGCTTCTCTTTCAGGTTTAAACTCTATATAAGGATATTTTCTGTTTGAAACCTGCATATCTTCAAATTGAAGTTTTTCAAGCTGTTTCTTACGGCTTGTAGCCTGCTTTGATTTTGAAGCATTTGCAGAGAAACGTGCAATGAAGTCCTGAAGTTCTTTTCTTTTCTGTTCAAGTTTTTATTCTGGTTTCTTATAAGATCCTGCATTAACTGGTTTGATTCATACCAGAAGTCGTAGTTTCCTACAAACATTTTAATTTTTCCATAGTCAATGTCTGCAATATGTGTACATACCTTATTTAAAAAGTGTCTATCATGTGATACGACAAGTACAGTAGTATTTTCAAGATTCATTAAAAATTCTTCCAGCCATCTTACAGCCTTAAGGTCAAGTCCGTTTGTAGGCTCATCAAGTAGAAGTATGTCGGGATTTCCAAATATTGCCTGTGCAAGAAGGACTTTTACCTTTTCAGGTTCTGTAAGTTCCTTCATAAGTTTGTGGTGCAGTTCAGCACCGATACCAAGACCGATAAGAAATTTTTCAGCATTAGTTTCAGCTTCCCAACCATCAAGTTCAGCAAATTCTCCTTCAAGTTCTGCTGCCAGCTCCCCATCTTCTTCTGTAAATTCAGTTTTTGAATAGAGCTCATTTTTCTTCATCATAATATCATAAAAGTTTTGTATGTCCCATCATAACCACATTTAAAAACCTGCTCATCTTCGTATGCAAAGTGATCCTGTTTTAAGAATGACAGTCTTTTTATTTTTTTATCAATGATTACTTCTCTGAAGTAGATTCAGCTTCTCCTGTAAGTATTTTTTTAAAAATGTTGATTTTCCTGCACCGTTAGGTCCTATTATTCCGTAACAGTTACCTGGTGTAAATTTTTATGTCCACTTCATCAAAAAGTTTTTCTTCCTCCAAACTGGACTGATAAATTACTTGTTGAAATCAAAAAAATTCCTCCTTTAAATTAATTATTCGATACATTATATCAAAAAAAGAGGTGAATGACAAATAGAAAAGAGATGTATTCAAAAAGTAATTAAAAGAAAAAAATTTTTAAGCTTGTGAAATAACTTTTTGGTTTATAATATTAACATAAAGTAAATTTGAAAAACAGGAAAGGAGAAACTGATGAACCTGAAAAAGTTTTTATGTAATTTAGCGTTATCATTAATGGCGTTCATACTCACAGGTCTAGGAACAAGCATGTCGATAGAGGGAGCTATAGGAATAAGCAGTTTTAATGCTCTAAATTACAGTCTGTCCAATCTGTTTCAAATGAAAAATAGGAACAATGACAATAATATTAAATTTGCTTTTCTTATTTCTACATTGTTCTGACAAAGGGTAAATTTATAGTAAAAATATGTTTTTTTCAGTTAATTGCTGTTTCATCCATAGGGATTGTAATAAATTTTTTTCACATATAATATTTTTGATAAAAATGGAAGTTGGTAACTATTTTATTTCAGTAATATATCTGGTGTGGGAGTATTTATAGGGGGATTTCAGTAGCATTTATATTGGCACTGGACACAATGAGTTTTCCAGTTGAGGCATTCTGCCTTGAAATTACAAATATGAAAAATATAAAATTTTCTAAAGTCAGAAGGCTCATAGATATAATTTCAGTATCAGTTTCCCTTCTGATAACATTGCTGTTTTCTTATCCTTTAGTAATAAGGGAGGGAACTGTTGTAAGTTTATTGTTATTTTCAACAGTAATTGGATATTTTCATGAAAAAAATTTGTGAAAAATCGAAGCTATACGAAATTTGAAAATATTTATTTGATTTAAATATATATTAAAGGATGTGATTTAATGAAAAGGATCTTAACAGTAGCACTTATGTTGATATCAGTATCGGCATTTGCGAAGGCTCCAGCTAAAAACAAATCAAAAAAACAAAAAATAATAAACCCTAAAGATGTGGAACTGGTTTTTATCCTTGACAGAAGCGGTTCAATGGGTGGCCTTGAATCAGATACTATTGGAGGATACAACTCAATGCTTTCAAAACAGAAAAAGGAAAAAAACAGGGAAAGTTTCTGTAACAACAGTTTTGTTTGATGACCAGTATGAACTGCTTTTATAATCAGGTTCCTATTGAAAAAGTATCTCCCATGACGGAAGAGGAATATTATGTAAGGGGAAGTACAGCTTTACTTGATGCAATAGGAAAAACTGTAATGCAGGTAAAGGCAAATCAGGATAAAAAGAAATTAAAGATAAGGTTCTGTTTGTGATAATAACTGATGGAATGGAAAAATGCAAGCCGTGAGTACAGGGCGGATCAGATAAAAAATTAATTGAAGAAAGAAAAGAAAAAGATAACTGGGAATTCCTGTTTTTAGGAGCGAATATTGATGCAATTGGAGCCGCAAAAGACATAGGAATAGACTCTTCAAGGGCTGTACGTTTTAAATCAGACAAAAAGGGACAGCAAAAAAATTATGAAGTCTTAAATGAAGCAATTAAGGAAATAAGAGGTGGATATCAGCTAATGATTCATGGAAAAACGGAATTGAAGAAGATGTTAAAAACAGGGGAGAATAATTTAGAAAATTTATAAAAACTTGATATTTTCTTTGATATGATGTATCATAGTGCGAATTATGATTTCACATATTTTTAGAAATCATAAAATAAAAAGAAGTGGAGAAAAACGATATGGAAACGGCGTTAAACACAATTAATTTTCAACAGATGGCCTTCACATTTCTTGGAGGATTAGGTCTGTTTTTATTCTGTATCAAGTACATGGGGGACGGGTTACAAATTGCTGCCGGGGATAGATTGAAATACATTCTGGATAAGTATACGACTTCTCCTTTTTTAGGAGTCCTTGTAGGAATTTTTGTAACTGCACTGATACAGTCAAGTTCAGGAACTTCTGTTATAACTATAGGTCTTGTAGGGGCAGGATTACTTACATTAAGACAGGCTATAGGAATTATAATGGGAGCAAATATTGGAACGACAATAACAACATTTATAATCGGGTTCAATATTTCTGCATATGCATTGCCGATATTATTTATCGGAGCCTTCTGTCTGTTTTTCGTGAAAATTGAAAAGGTAAATAATGTGGGACGTATTTTATTTGGATTTGGAGGAGTATTCTTTTCCCTGACACTTATGTCGGGAGCAATGGCACCTCTGAAATACTTGCCTGCATTTAAAGATGTAATGGTAAGTCTGAGCGGAAGTCCAATTCTAGGTGTTTTTATAGGGACAACGATAACAGTGCTTGTACAGGCTTCAAGTGCGACAATAAGTATACTTCAGAACATATATCAGGAAGGGCTTATACCATTAAAAGCCGCTTTTACCTGTATTATTTGGAGATAATATAGGGGACAACGATAACAGCAATAATAGCTGTTATAGGTTCAAATACTTCAGCCAAAAGGCTTGCGGCTTCGCATGTAATGTTCAATGTCATTGGAACAGTCATATTCCTAATATTTTTGACTCCATTTTCAATGTTTGTTGGAAAAATGGAGCAGATTCTTCATTTGAATCCTAAAATGGCAATAGCATTTGCCCATGGATCCTTTAATATGATGACAACAGTTCTTTTATTTCCTTTTATAGGAGTTCTGGAATATCTGGTTGTTAAAATAATTAAAGATAAAAAGAAGATGAGGAAGAAGCATATAAGACAACTCTTGATCCGGCACTGATAACTGCACCGGTTATTGCCTTAGGACAGGTAAAGCAGGAGCTGCTTACAATGACAGGATTTGCATTGAAAAATTTTAGAACTTCAGTTTCCTACTTCTTTGAAAGAGATGAAAAAGTTATTTGAGAAAGTTGAAAAAAAGGGAAGAAAAAAATAAATACAGTTGATCAGGAAATAACAAAATATCTGGCACTTCTATCCAAACAGGATTTTTGGAGAAAAGGAAGGGAAGAAATAGCCACTTACCTTGATTTGTGTAGAGATATTGAAAGGGTAGGAGATCACGCCCACGGTATCGTAAAAGATGTAAAATATGGAATAAGCAAGAAATTCAAGTTTTCTGATACGGCTTATGCAGAAATAAAGGAACTTGAAGAAATAGTGGAAAAATATGATTGAAACTGCAACAGTGGCATTAAAGGAATCAAGTGTTGATAAGGCAGTGGAAGTTATAGATTTACATAATAAGGAAAGAGAAAAGGAAAAGAAAATAAGAAAGAATCATATAAAGAGATTAAGTGAGCAGACTTGTGAAATAAAAAGCGGGATTATCTTTTGTTGATCTGGTGCTGCACTTTACGAGAATAGCGGATCATACTAGAAATATTGCAGAAAGAGTTTTGGAAAAATAGAGTATAGTATATATAACAAAATATAGAAATAAATATTAACAGGATTAAAAACGGGGCTGTTTTTAAAATTAAAAGTTATGAAATGACAAAAATAAAAATGGGGAAAGCTATTGCAAGCAAGCTATTTTAGTGTGTCATGAAATATGAACTTTAGTTTTAAAAGCAGTCCTGTTTTGTTTTACAGGTCAGTAAAAATGTTATCTGGATAATTTAAAATTTTTTTGGATATAGAAAATAAATCATAAGTGAGGTGGAATATGTCAGAGTTAAAATATTTGGAATTACTGTCTAAAAATTTTAGAAACATTGCAGAAACTTCTACGGAGATTATTAATCTGGAGGCGATACTGAATCTTCCAAAGGGGACGGAACATTTTCTTTCGGATGTGCATGGTGAGTATGAGGCTTTTACTCATGTACTTAGAAACGGTTCAGGAAGCATAAGACAGAAAAATAGAAGATATATTTGGAGAAACATTGGAAGAAGGTGAAAAGAAGGAGCTGGCTACACTGATTTACTATCCTGAAGCCAAATATGACCTTGAGGAAAAGAAAAAAATAAAAACATGGAAGAATGGTCAAGAAAAAAATATATAGACTTGTAAAGTGTGTAAGAAGGTGTCTGTAAAATATACAAGATCAAAGGTAAGAAAAGCAATGCCAAAGGATTTTGAGTATATTATTCAGGAACTTTTATACGAAAGAAATGAAGATGAAAGCAAAAAGGACTATGTTGATGCAATTATTGACACCATAATTTCAATAAAATATACAAAAGCTTTTATGAAGGCAATGGGGGAACTGATACGTCGCCTTGCCATTGACAGGCTGCATGTTGTGGGGGACATTTATGACAGGGGACCCGCACCTCATCTTATTATGGACTGCCTGCAGGAGTACCATGATGTAGACATACAGTGGGGAAACCATGATTTATTATGGATAGGAGCAGGAATTGGAAATAAGGCATGTATAGCAAATGTTATAAGGATATGTTCAAGATACAACAACCACGATATTCTGGAAGAAGCATACGGGATAAATCTTCTGCCCCTTGCAACTTTTGCAATGAAACATTATGGAAAGGATCCATGCAGAAGTTTCAGACCGAAGGAAGGAGTAGATAACGATCTTATAGCACAGATGCACAAAGCTATTTCCATAATACAGTTTAAGGTGGAAGGAATATTTGCGGAACGGAATCCCCAATTTGAAATGGAAGACAAGGAACTTCTGAAAAATATAAACTACCACAAGGGGACAGTGGCAATAGGTGGAAAGGAATATCAGCTGAATGACACCCATTTTCCTACTGTAAATCCTGATAATCCTCTGGAACTTACAAAGGAAGAAGTTACCCTCCTGAATAAATTGAAACATTCATTTATGAATAGTGAAAAAGCTACAGAGACATTTGAAATTTTTACTGAATAAAAGGATCCATGTATTTAAAATGTAACTCAAATCTGTTATATCATGGATGTATTCCTCTTAACAGCGAAGGGAGCTCGTTGAAGTGAACATAGACGGAATAAATTATAAAAGGAAAGTCTTATTTTGATAAGATAGAGGCTATAATAAGGGAAAGTTTCTTTAACTGGGAAAAATAATGAAAAGGACAAAAGAAACAGGGATTTCCTATGGTATCTCTGGTGCGGTAAAAATTCCCCTGCTATTTGGGAAGGATGTAATGAGGACTTTTGAAAGATACTTTATAGATGATAAAAAATTCATAAGGAAAAATAAGAATCCATATTATACTTTTTATCAATAAAAAGAAAAATGTGAAATGATTTTTAGGAATTTGACTGAATCCGGAAACTTCCCATATAATAAATGGTCATGTTCCTGTAAAAAGTAAAGGAAGGGGAATCGCCGGTAAAGGCTGACGGAAAACTTTTCATGATTGACGGAGGATTTTTCCAAGGCATACCGTAAAACTACCGGAATAGCTGGATATACGTTGGTTTATAATTCCTACGGAATAAAAAAATTATTTCCTTGCACCTTTTGAATCTCAGGAAAAAGCCATAAAGGAAGGGGCAGATATTCTTTCATCAACAGTAGTTTTTGATGAAATCCGTGAAATAACCAAGGTAAAAAGACACTGACATAGGAAAAGGAACTTCAGAGACAGATAGATGACCTGAAGAAGCTGTTAATATCATATAGGACAGGATTAATAAAGCAGAAGGAAATTTAATCAGATTAATTCTTGAAAAATAAATGAATATCTGATATACTTTATATACAAAAATAAAATGTAACTTATATTTTTTTCGAATAAGGCGAATTGTTTCTACAGGCAACCATAAATTGCCAACTATAAGTGAAATAAATAGAATTATAATCTGGTTATTTTTGCTTTTGTAGTGCAATTAAATCAGATTTTTTTGTTATAGAAGGAAAAGTTATAAAATAATTTTTGGGAGGAATAATGAAAAAGCTTGCTATCTATCAGTTTAAAAAATAACAATGTTTAGACATGATTTTTTGTCCTGTCAGCTTTTTATGACCCAAAAAAGTATTTTTCAGATATAAATCTGAATATACCTGAAATCTAAGTATGCCCATACTTAGATTTTTTTATTACATTAGTTTTATCATTAAATCAATTGAAAATATACATTAGGAGGAGAAAATGAATTATAGAATCTTTGTGGAAAAAGAAGATTTCAGAGTGGAAGCACAGAATTTGATGAATGATCTGAGGGAAAAACGTAGGTATTGAATCGCTGGATTTCCTGAGAATATTAAATATCTATGATGTTTTTAATTTAAGCAAGGAAGAGCTGGAAAAATGGAAAAATTGTTTTTTTCCGAAGTGAATGTGGATAAAGTTTATAATTCATTGGAAGAAGTATTTGCTGCCGTAGAAAAATAAGGAAAAACAAACATTTCGCAGTTGAGTTTATACCTGGTCAGTATGATCAGAGGGCAGATTCAGCAGTTCAATGTATAGATCTTCTGGCAGATAATGAAAATTTTAATGTAAAAAGCGGAAAACTGATAGTCCTATACGGAAATATAACTCCTGAGGAACTGGCTAAAATAAAAAAATACTATATAAATGAAGTTGAAATGAGGGAGAAAAAAATTTAAATATACTTGAAGAAAAATCCGGAACAGGAAAAATACGGAAAAAGTTCCGGTTTATGAAAAATTTTATAAACAAAAACTTCTGAAGAAATAGCAGATATGAGAAATAGTCTTGAACTTGCAATGACTGCAAATGATTTACTTTTTATTCAGGAATATTTTTAAAAATGAGGAAAAAGAAATCCAACTGAAACTGAAATAAGAGTTCTTGATACATACTGGTCTGACCACTGCAGACATACTACCTTTGAAACAATAATAGATGATGTAAAGATAGAAAAATGAAGTGTACAGGGATATAATAGAAAAACTCTTGGAGAATATGTAAAAAGCAGGGAATATGTGCATGGGGAAAAACTTGGGAAAAACCTATGACATTAATGGATTTTGGCGACAGTATTTGGAAAGGAACAGAGAAAAGAAGGGAGAACTTCCTGATCTGGAAGTTTCAGATGAAATAAATGCATGTTCAATTTACATTGATGTACCTGTAAAAGGAAAAAAACAGAGAAGTGGATTTTTACAGTTTAAGAATGAAACTCATAACCACCCTACAGAAATAGAGCCATTTGGAGGAGCGTCAACATGTATTGGTGGTGCCATAAGGGATCCGTTATCAGGAAGAACATTTGTGTATCAGGCAGTCAGAATAAGCGGTTCTGGAGATCCGACTGAAAAACTGAATGACACACTTAAAGGGAAATTACCTCAGAGGGTAATAACTCAGAAGGCCGCACATGGATATTCCTCATATGGAAACCAGATAGGATTGGCAACAACTTACGTAAAATGAAATATACGATGAAGGATACAAGGCTAAAAGGCTGGAACTGGGACTTGTAGTTGGAGCTGCGCCTGCTGAGAACATCATAAGGGAAAAACCTGAAAAAGGGGATGTCATTATTCTTTTAGGAGGAAGAACAGGAAGGGACGGTATCGGTGGAGCAACAGGATCTTCAAAGGAACATACTACAGAATCATCAGAAAAATGCAGTGCTGAAGTTCAGAAGGGAAATGCAGTAACTGAAAGAAAAATTCAGAGACTGTTTAGAAATAAGGAAGTTACACAGCTTATAAAAAATGTAATGATTTCGGGGGCAGGAGGAGTTTCCGTAGCAATAGGGGAACTTGCTGACGGACTTGAAATAAATCTGGATAAGGTAAGAGTTAAATATGTAGGTCTTACAGGTACAGAACTTGCCATTTCAGAATCACAGGAAAGAATGGCAGTAGTTGTAGCAAATGAAAATGTAGGGAAATTCATAAAACTTGCTGAAGAAGAAAATCTGGAAGCATACAAAGTGGCTGAAGTAAATGATACAGGAAGACTTGTAATGAAATATAGAAATGAAGTCATAGCAGATATTTCAAGGAATTCTTAATACAAAACGGTGCAAAAATCAAATATAGACATAGAAATAGAAAAAAACAGGAAAACTGAATCTGGAAAAGAAAAGTTGACGGAGCAGATTTCAAGGAAAGATTTATCAATAATCTTAAGGACTTAAATGTATGTTCACAAAGAGGACTTATGGAAACATTTGATTCATCAATAGGGTCAACAACTGTACTAATGCCTTATGGAGGAAAATATCAGCTTACCCCTGCAGATGTGTCTGTACAGAAGGTTTCTGTTGAAAATGCTGAAACAGATGTGGCTTCAATGGTAGGTTACGGATATAATCCTTTCGTGGCAAAACAGTCTACATTCCATGGAGGAGCATATGCTGTAATAGAATCCATAGCTAAAGTGGTTGCGGCCGGTGGAAATTATAAAAATATAAGATTTACTTTCCAGGAATATTTTGAAAGATTAGGTAAGGATTCAAAAAAATGGGGAAGACCTTTATCGGCATTATTGGGAGCATTCCATATTCAGAAGGAATTCGGCCTGCCTTCAATAGGGAGGTAAGGATTCCATGAGCGGAACCTTCAATGATATATCTGTACCGCCTACACTGGTTTCGTTTGCAGTAAGTATGACAACTGCTGAAAATGTAATTTCACCTGAATTTAAGAAGGCAGGAAATAATATTTATCTTGTAAGGACAGCCTATGACAAAAAATGATTTGCCTGACCTGAAGGAATTAAAGAAAAAATTTTGACTTTATAACTGAAAATATTAAAAATAAAAAGATTGTATCAGCAACAGCAATAAAAAAATGGTGGTTTATCTGAAGCGGCAGCAAAAATGGCTTTTGGAAACAAGCTGGGTGCAGATATAAAATCTGATGGAATAATAGGGAAAATGAATGGTTTAAGGCAGAATACGGAACTTTCATAGTTGAAACAGCTGAAAAATTTGATTATGAAAATGCAGTTCTGATTGGAAATGTAATTCCGAAGGAAAAAATAGTAATTGACAGTAAAAGTTGAAATTAATCTTGATGAACTGATAGAAGAATGGGAAAAAAACCTCTGGAAAAATCTTCCTACAAGAAAAGAAACAGAAAAATTGTCATTTACTGCCTCATTGCAATGGAACTGAATATAAGAAAAATAGAACTTGTTGAAAGAGAAATGTAATAAGCAGTTTTTTTCAAACAGTATAGCAAAAACCGAGAGTATTTATACCTGTATTCCCTGGAACAAACTGTGAATATGACCTGGAAAGAGCATTTAACAGGAAGGTGGAATTGCTAAAATAGGAGTATTTAATAATCTGACACATGAAAAATATATTAAATTCAATAGACGGATTTGTTATGAAATAGAAAATTCACAGATACTTATGCTTCCGGGAGGATTCAGTGCCGGAGACGAACCGGACGGATCTGCGAAATTTATGGTTGCTGTTCTGAAAAATGGAAGGGTAAAGGAAGCGATTGATAAGCTTCTAAGAGGGATGGTCTGATACTGGGTATTTGTAACGGATTCCAGGCCCTTATAAAAATCAGGACTTCTACCATATGGTGAAGTAAGGGAGCTAAATGAGGATTCACCCTACATTGACATTTAATAATATAAATAAACATATGTCAAAAATAGTAATGACAAAAATTATTTCAAATAATTCACCGTGGCTTATGGGAATGAATGAAGGGATATACACGCCATTCCAATGTCACATGGGGAAGGAAGGGTTGTCATTACAGAGGAGGAATATAAAAAAATTATATAAAAATAACCAGATAGCTACAAAATATGTAGACTTTTGAAGGTAATCCAAGTATGGATTCACAGTTTAATCCTAACGGTTCCTACTATGCAATAGAAGGAATGCTTGCACATAAAGGAAGAATCTTTGGAAAAATGGCACACTCTGGAAAAGAACAGGAAAAGAACCTGTATAAAAATATATATGGAAACAAGGATCAGAATATATTTAAAAATGGAGTAAAATTTTTCAAATAAGAAGAAAAATTTTTATGTTACGGAGATAGAGTTTTGTTTTATATTATTTCTATCTTCAGTACCTTGAATAAATTTGTTTTTGTAAAGGAAGTTTGATGTGAAAAATAAATAAATTTCTACTTTTAGCTATTTTGTTGTTATTATTTTTTTATCAAATTGTCAAAAAAGAAAAATCAAAAATGTCAAAAATAGAAAATGAAAGTGAACAAATATTTGACGATGTTTCATCTGATAAATTATTAGAATTAGATAATATGTCTGAAGAAGAAAAAGAAAGAACTTTGAAATGTCAGAAAAATGAAAAATTAGATATTTATTTTAAAAATTGGATGGAAATTGTTAAATATTTTTTTATTTGATAGATGTTTATGAAGATTATAAAAATACATTTTTAGATGAGAACAATAATTTTATTGAAACTGATGAAAGTGAAATTAATAAATTTTTATCAAATTTATCAGGGGTAGATTTTGAAAATTTAGATAATGCTATTCAAAAATTGACAAGTGAAATTGAGAAAAAGCCAAAATATGAAAAAGCTGATAAGTTAATGGAAGACTGGTTAAATCTTTAGTAATCTGGAAATCAAAATTAAAAGAAATACAAGAGTATTATGAATCAAAAGAATATAAAAAGATAATTTTTCAAAGGGGAAAAAAGTTAAATACTGAGTATTTAAAAATGTGGAAATTCAAGAAAAGAGCCAAAAATATAGCAAAATTTAATTTTAAATCCAGATATCTTCCAGAAAAAGAAATTATTATGGAAACAGAGAAAGAATATGGAAAAGATTTTGCTATGATAAATTTATTAAAATTAAATGTACTATTTGAAATTTTTATAATGAATTAAATGATTGGAAAATAGTAGATAATAGTGATGCTGATTTTAACATATTAGCTGGGAATAAATATAATAGTCAGTATTTAAAAAAACTGAAAAATTCAAAAGTGAAATCATAAGAATACTAGAGGAAATAAAAAGAAAAATATAACTTTTAATACTTCAGAAGTATCAATAGATAAAAAAATGTATTTTTCTAGTTGTTGGTGAATATCAAAAGGAATTAAAATTATTGAATGAAATAATATCTGACATAGAAAAATAATAATTATGAAAAAAGTAAATGAAAATAATTTTATTTTTAAAAGCGGCAAAATCTTGAGATAGGAGATACGATAATAAAATTAACTATTAAGGAGGAAAAATAATAATGAAAGTAGCAATATTTTTGGAAGTAAATCGGATACGGAAAAATGAAAGGAGCTGCAAACTGTCTTAAGGAATTTGGAATAGAATATGAAGCTTATGTGCTTTCTGCTCACAGAGTTCCTGAAAAACTGGAAGAAGTACTTGCAGATGTGGAAAAAAGAGGAGCTGAAGTTGTAATAGCAGGAGCAGGTCTGGCTGCCCATCTTCCAGGGGTTATAGCTTCAAAAAAACAGTACTGCCTGTGGTGGGAGTACCTTTAAACGGAGCAATAGGAGGACTTTGATGCACTTTTATTCAATTGTACAGATGCTAAAAATCAATTCCTGTTGCAACAGTAGGAATAGACAATTCATATAATGCGGCTATGCTGTCTGTACAGATTCTGGCTCTGAAATATCCTGAAATCAAGGAAAAAGCTTGTAAAATTCAGAAAAGAAATGAAGGAAAAATTTATTAAGGAAAACGAAGAAAAAAGTGGAATTTTAGATAAAAATTATAAAAAATCAGGAGGAATTAAAAATGCAAAAAGATTTCATTTACGAAGGAAAAAGCAAAACAGGTATATTCAACAGATGATGAGAATTTGGTAATAATCCACTATAAAGATGACGCAACAGCAGGAAATGGAGTAAAAAGGAACTATTAAAGATAAAGGAATCATAAATAACAAAATTACTGCCAAATTATTTTTCAGTACTTGAAAAAAATGGAATAAGAACTCATTTTAAGGAAATGCTGAATGAAAGGGATCAGCTTTGTGAAAAGCTTGAAATAGTACCTCTGGAAGTAATTGTTAGAAACGTAATAACTGGTTCTATGGCAAAAAGAGTTGGAATTGCTGACGGAACTATACCTAAAACTACAATATTTGAAATATGCTATAAAAATGATGAATATGGAGACCCATTGATAAATGACTATCATGCGGTGGCTATGGGACTTGCTACTTTTTGATGAACTGAAATATATCTATGAAACAACTTCTAAAATAAACGATCTTCTGAAAAAAGTATTTGATGAAGAAGGAATTACATTGGTGGACTTCAAGATAGAATTTGGTAAAAACAGTAAAGGTGAAATACTCCTTGCAGATGAAATTACACCTGATACATGCAGACTATGGGACAAAGCGACAGGTAAGAAACTTGACAAAGACAGATTCAGACAGGATTTAGGTGGAATAGAAGAAGCATATATTGAAATATTAAACAGATTGGAAGCTTAGTAATGAGGAATGAGAAGGAGAGAATTTCATGTTTTTAGAAAAGTCAGATAAAATGGAGGAAGAATGTGGAGTAATCGCCTTCCATTCAAATAAAATACGTGAAAATTTGACATCACTGGCATATATTGGAATGCAGGCTTTACAGCATAGAGGTCAGGAATGTGCAGGAATGACGATTTGTGACAGTGTTACAGAAAAATAAGGTGAGACACAAGACATTGAAGAATATGGGATTAGTTTCTGAAGTATTTTCAATGGAGGAACTGTTAAAATATAAAGGAAATATCCTTATAGGCCATGTAAGATATGCAACAACTGGAATAGTTACTGTAGACAATGCACAACCATTCAGCGGAGATTCCGGGATGGGTAATATTTCCCTTGCACATAACGGAAATCTCATAAAAATTGAAAAATTAAAGAGAAACTGATGAAGAATGGTATTACCTTTCACGCAACTTCGATACGGAAGTACTTTTAAAAGCTGTTAGGTAGAAATGCAAAATACGGAATGAAGGAAGCACTGTTAAAAAACTCTTGACGTTATTGAAGGAGCTTTTTGCATTAGTAATAATTATAAATGACAAACTGATTGGAATCAGGGATCCGAGAGAATAAGACCATTATGTATGGGACAGAGGGAAGACGGGACTTATGTACTTGCTTCTGAAAACGGTGGCACTGGATACTGTAAATGCAAAATATATAGGGGATATAGATGTTGGAGAAATGATTATTATTGATGAAAATGGAATTGAATCAATAAAAATATCCAGAACTTCTGGAAAATAACAGAAAAAATGAGGGAAAAAGCTTCATGTGCCTTTGAATATGTATACTTTGCAAGACCGGACAGTATAATAGACGGGATTGATGTATACCAGGTAAGGCATGATGCAGGAAGATATCTGTATGAACAGTATCCTGTAGAAGCTGATATTGTAATAGGAGTTCCAGATTCAGGTATCCCTGCGGCAATAGGCTATGCTGAAGCAAGCGGAATTCCTTTTGCAAAGGCACTGGTAAAAATAAATATATTGGAAGAAAGCTTTATTTATCCGACACAGGAGCTTAGGGAACAGGCAGTAAAGGTAAAATTAAATCCCATAAGAAAAATGATAGAGGGAAAAAAAGAGTGGTTGTAGTGGATGACTCGCTGGTGAGGGGAACTACATCAAAAAAACTTATAAAAAAATGATACGTGATAGGGAGCAAAGGAAGTACATTTCAGGTCTGCCTCGCCGAAAGTGCTGAGCGAATGCTATTTCGGTGTAGATATTGCCAATAAAAAGGAACTGGTGGCAAGTTACATGACTACTGAAGAAATTTGCCATGAGATTGGAGCTAATACATTGGAATATCTCGTCACTAGAAAAATTTATTGAAAATTTTAAGGGAAAAAAAGTATCAGACCTGATATGAATGAAATCAGTTGCCATACTTGTAAAATGATTTCTGTGTAGGATGTTTTTCAGGAAAGTATCCGATAGTGGACTATTAAAAATTTATTTTTAACTGATTCTAATATGAAATGAATAATTTAAAAATATTTTTACAGAGCGGAATATTTTTGAAAGATTATAAAAATGGAGGAAAAAGAAAATGGGAATTTTGGCAATACATTCAAAGGAAGTAAGAAAAGATATGGGTGGACTTGCCTACTACGGTATGTTTGCATTACAACATAGAGGTCAGCAAAGTGCAGGATTTACAATATGTGACACTGTTACTGAAAATAAGGTGAGACATAGAACTATAAAAACCTGGACTTAGTAGCTGATGTATTTTCTCTGGAAGATTTAAACAGCTATATAGGAAATATTCTAATAGGCCATGTAAGATATGGAAGAGAAGGTTATTCATCAATGAGAAATTGTCAGCCTCTGGAAGGGGAAACTTCATTGGGAAAAGTTTCCATTGTACATAATGGGGATTTGAGTAATTATAAGGAACTGAAACAGGAACTGCTTGGAGAAGGGATCTTTTCCAGACATCAATTGATACGGAAGTTATTTTAAAACTGATTGGTAAGAATGCAGTGCATGGAGTAAAGGAATGTGCCTTAAATACAGTGAATAAACTTAAAGGCGGATTTGCCCTTGCAATGATTCTGAATGATAAACTTGTGGGAGTAAGGGATCCTAGAGGGTTGAGACCTCTTTCCCTTGGGAAAATAGGTGAAGAAACCCTTGTGCTGGCATCAGAAACCTGTGCACTTGATGCAATGGGAGCAGAATTCATAAGGGAAATAGAACCTGGAGAAATTGTAATAATCGATGAAAAAGGAATTGAGTCAATAAAATATAACGACAAGGAGAAAAAACAGGTAAGTGCATTTGAATATATTTATTTTGCAAGACCTGACAGTGTCATAGACGGAATAGATGTTTATGGGTTCAGACATGAGACAGGGAAATATCTGTACAGACAGAATCCTATAGAGGCGGATATTGTTATAGGAGTTCCTGATTCGGGAGTTCCTGCAGCCATAGGATACGCACAGGAAAGCGGAATTCCATATAGACCGGCTTTAGTAAAAAATAAGTATATTGGAAGAACATTTATCACTCCAATACAGGAACTCAGGGAACAGGCAGTAAAGGTAAAACTGAATCCGATAAAAAGCCTGCTGGAGGGAAAAAGGTAGTAGTTGTAGATGATTCAATCGTACGTGGAACTACATCAAAAATTAGTAAAAATGCTGTATGAAGCAGGAGCAAAAGAAGTGCATTTCAGGGCGGCATCTCCTATAGTTATTAAGGAAGATTTTTTTGGGGTGGATGTAAATCCTGAGGCACATTTAATTGGAAATTACTTGACTCTGGATGAAATCAGGGATAAGATTGGAGCAACAACACTGGGATATCTGTCTTATGAAAATTTAAGAAAGATATTTGGAAGAGATGACTTTTACATGGATTGCTTTTAAGAAAGATGAAAAATAATTTCAATAAAGTTTAAAAAGTATGCAGGGAGGAAAAATGACGATTTTCTTATAAAGATTCAGGAGTAGATAAGGAAGAAGGATACAGAACGGTAGAAAAGATAAAGGACAAGGTGAAAAGTACATATAGTGCAAATGTTATGAATGAAATTGGAAGCTTTGGAGCACTTTATAAGATTGGAGATTATAAAAAACCTGTTCTTGTATCGGGAACTGACGGAGTGGGAACAAAACTGAAAATTGCTTTTGAAACGGGAAAATACGACACAGTTGGAATTGACTGTGTGGCAATGTGCGTAAAATGATATTTTGTGTCATGGTGCCGCCTCTGTTTTTTTCTTGATTATCTGGCATGCGGTAAGCTTGATTCAGATGTTTCCTCAGAAATTATAAAAAGGAGTTGCAGACGGATGTCTTCAGGCGGGAGCTTCCCTGATAGGTGGAGAAACTGCTGAAATGCCTGGATTCTATACAGTAGGTGAATATGATATTGCAGGATTTGCAGTAGGTGCAGTAGAAGAGGAAGAAATAGTGAATGGTTCAGATATCGAAGAAGGAAATGCTATAATAGCCATATCTTCAAGCGGGACTCACAGTAACGGTTTTTCCCTCATAAGAAAGCTTTTTGCTGACTTGAATGAAGTATACGAAAATAAAAAAATATGGGAACATCTGCTGACTCCGACAAAGATTTATGTAAAATCCATCCAGAAGCTTATGGAAAGTGTAAAAATAAATGGAATGCCCATATAACAGGAGGTGACTGATAGAAAATGTTCCAAGAACAATACCTGACGGATTCTGTGCAAAATATCGACAAGAAAAAAAGTGGAAATACCTTCGATATTTAAACATGAATATTTTAAAAAGGTAACTGAAGATGAGTTATGGGGAACATTTAACATGGGTGTAGGATTTATAGTTATCGTTAAGAAGGAAGATGCAGAAAAAACTATAGGCATTTTGAAGGAAAATGGAGAAAATGCCTATGAACTAGGATATATAAGTAAAGGTGAGAATAAGCTATGTCTGAAATAAAGAAAAAAATAGCAGTTTTTGTTTCAGGTTCAGGGAGCAACCTGCAGGCAATAATAGATAGCATCGAATCTGGAAAACTGAACTGTGAAATTGCCTTTGTTATAGCTGACAGACCATGTTATGCACTCGAAAGGGCTGAAAAGCATAATATAAGATCTGTTATGCTGGATAGAAAATTATTTGGTGAAAAACTTTCAGATGAAATTGATATGATTTTAAGTGATGCCGGAGAAATTTCATGTATTGTACTGGCAGGTTACCTGTCAATAATTTCTGAAAATTTTGTAAAGAAATGGAACAGAAAAATTATAAATATGCATCCTTCCCTTCTTCCAAAGTTTGGTGGGAAAGGAATGTACGGGCTTAAAGTCCATGAAGCAGTACTGAAGGCAGGAGAGAAGGAAAGTGGATGTACAGTTCACTATGTGGATACAGGAATAGATACAGGAGAACCTATAATGAGCATGAAGGTACCTGTGCTTGAGGGAGACACGCCTGAAATACTTCAGAAAAGAGTTCTTGAAAAGGAACATCAGCTTCTGGTGAAGGGACTTGAAAAAATATTGGAAAATTAGACATATTGAAGGCAGATATTGAAAGGAGCGGATAAAATGAAAAAAAGAGCTTTGATAAGTGTTTTGATAAGACAGGAATACTTGAATTTGCAAAAGTTTCTTAAGGATGTAGAAATAGTATCAACTGGAGGAACTTATAAATATCTGAAGGAAAATAGCCTGAAGTTATTGAAATTTCAGAAGTTACAAAATTTAAGGAAATGCTTGATGGAAGGGTTAAGACATTGCATCCGAATATACATGGCGGAATACTTGCCGTAAGGGATAATAAGGAACATATGGAAACAATTCAGAGGGAAGGGATAGAAACAATAGACTTTGTAGTAGTTAACCTTTATCCTTTCTTCAGGGAAGTGCAGACAGATAAAACTTTTGATGAAAAGATAGAGTTTATAGATATGAGGCGGGCCTACAATGCTGAGATCTGCCGCTAAGTCATTTAAGGATGTAACAGTAATATGTGATCCTGAAGACTATGGAAAAGTAACTGAGGAAATTCAGGAAAAAGGTGAAGTGTCATTTGAAACTAAAAAAAGACTGGCTGGAAAAGTTTTCAACCTGACTTCTGCTTATGATGCGGCAATTTCTAACTTCCTTCTGGAAGAGGAATATCCAAAAATATATGAATGTTTCATATGAGAAAAAATTTGACCTCAGATATGGGGAAAATCCACATCAGACTTCAGCTTACTATGTTTCAACAACTGAAGAAGGAAGCATGAAGGATTTTGTCCAGCTGAATGGAAAGGAACTGTCATTTAATAATATAAGGGATATGGATATTGCATGGAAGGTTGCAAATGAATTTGATGAAATTGCATGCTGTGCAGTGAAACACTCGACTCCATGCGGAGTAGCAATTGCTGATGATGTATTTACAGCTTATAAAAAGGCGCATGACTGTGATCCTGTTTCCATCTTTGGTGGAATTGTTGCAATTAACAGGGAAATAGATGCCGCAACAGCTGAGGAACTGAATAAAATATTCCTTGAAATAGTAATTGCCCCTTCTTATTCGCCGGAAGCTCTTGAAGTATTGAAAAATAAGAAGAATTTAAGAGTAATACAGTGTGAAGTGCCAAAACCTCAGGATAAATTTGAGTATATTAAGGTTGATGGCGGAATACTGGTACAGGAAACAAATAAGAAAATGATAGATGAAATGAAAATAGTAACGGAAAAACAGCCTACTGAGCAGGAAAAACAGGATATGATTTTAGGAATGAAAGTCGTTAAGCACGTAAAATCAAATGCGATAGTAGTTGTTAAGGACGGTGCCGCAACAGGAATCGGTACAGGACAGACAAATAGAATATGGGCTACTGCACACGCTCTGGAACATGCAAAAGGAGATTTGGAAACATTGGAAGGTGCAGTTCTCGCATCAGATGCCTTCTTCCCTTTCAGAGACTGTGTGGATGAAGCTGCAAAATATGGAATAAAAGCCATTGTTCAGCCTGGTGGATCAATAAGGGATGAAGAGTCAGTACAGGCCTGCAATGAGCATGGAATAAGCATGGCATTAACTGGAATAAGACATTTTAAACATTAGGATTAGTTTGTTTAGCCATGTACTTAAAAACAATATATAAAAAGTAAGATTAAATACTTGAGAATATGAAAAAGTACATGTCCTAAATAACACTTGACAAATGATGAAAAATGTGATAAACCTAATATAGGAAGTAAGAGGGACTGTAGCTCAATTGGTCAGAGCAACCGACTCTTAATCGGTAGGTTGTGAGTTCGATCCTCACCAGTCCCACCATTTCAAATAATGTTTACTATGTAAGAGTGTCAGAGCTCTTATGTAAAAGTCATCTAAATACAGTTTTGCCATATTTACATTTTTATCTAAGTGTTTTATAAGAAAAATATGTAAAAAGCTTTATTGTAAAACATTTACAAATTATTAGGAATATGAGATAATTTTTTTAAATAAGAGTAATTTATATAATTATAAAAGATATAAGATTAAAGGGTATTATAGCTGTTATTCTGTGAGATAATTAAAAGGAATGATGGATTTGAAAAAAAGGAGGATTTTTATGAGAAGCACTGTTTTAAGAATATTAGGTTTGTTAATTTTAATAGTAAATGTGGGATTTTCTGAATACATCATTGAAAAATGGTAAAATTTATTATAATGAGGATTATCATAAAAACTTTGGTTGTAAAGCGGATAGATGATGAAGTGAAAAAAATATCTAACAAAAAGTCCTGATTTAAAGAGTTTTAAAATTTTGAATGAGAATTTTGCAAAAAGACAAGGATACTATTTATTATAAGGAATATGATATTTTGGAGGCAGATATAAATAGTTTTGAAATATTGGATGAAGATACTGGAAAAAGACAAAAATTATATTTATTTATATGGGGAGACTGTACGGTATGAAAATAGCGGTGAGCCGGTAGATATGAAAAAGTTACTTTTTATGAGAATTCTAAGAGTAAAATGTATTATTTTAGAAATAAAAATGACATCTATGTTATGGAAGGAATATATGCAGAAAAAGTTGATAATGTGGATAAAAGGACTTTTGAAGATTTAGGTGGAGGCTTCGGGAGAGATAAAAACTGGATTTATTCTGGAAAAATGAAATTAAGAAATATAGACAGGGAAAGTTTTGAAAAATATTGGTGATGGATATATAAAAGATAAGAATGGTATTTATAGAGATGAGAAGTAATCTTTTATGATAGTGATGATTCCTATAATATTTCAAGGTTGGAAAAATGTTGATAAAGAAAGTTTTGAGAATATCGGAGAGGGATATTCAAAAGACAAAAATAACATTTACTACAATAATGAAAAATTTAAGAATATAGATGTAAAAACTTTTCAATTAATAGGTAATGGTTTTTCAAAGGATAGAAATAATGTTTATTTTGAAAAATAAAATTGAAGGAGCGGAAGCAAAAACTTTTCAAATAGTAGACAATTTCTTTGAAAAAGATAGAAGTAATATTTTTATAAAGAACATAAATTAAAAATATAAGCCCGATTGAATTTCAGACACTGTATATGAGTAAAAATGCTAATGTTGCGTATGCAATATTTTTTTAAAAATAAGGATGGAGTATTTAAGCTGTTAATTGAAGATCCTTTTGATTTGACGAAAAAGTAAGGTTGTAAAATTGAACGTAGATAAGGATAGTGTAAAAATACTTAGTAAAAATTATTATAAAGATAGAAATAATGTTTATTGTAATGACAAAAGTGCTAAAAGGTGCTGATTTAAAAACTTTTTGAACTGGTAGGAAATGACAAGGATGAAGCAATGGATGAATTTATAGATACTTTGGAAAAATATTTTTGACGCTTTTAGTTCACTAGAAAAAGCAACGAAACTAAAAAGAGTTCAATTACAGCACAGGACAAAAATCATAAATATGAATATTGTAATATTATAAAATAATAATTATTATTTTTGCTAGTTGACAATAGACTTCACAGGCTAGTGTATGAAGTTATAGAAGAAGAGAAAAGAATAAATATTATTAGTATGTGTACACATTATGAAATTTAAAAGTAGAAGGAATAAAATTATGAAACAAAACACAAAGAAGAATGGGCGAGATATATTCAGGATGAAATCAAAAAAATGATAGTTACGATAATTATAAGCATGCATTTATTGAATATAAGGATTATTTGGAGAAATGTCTTTAGAAAAATCCCAAAATGTGGAAATTGTTTGTCAATTAGCGGCAGTTTACAATGAATTAAATTATCAATGGGATGATATTTATAAATTATTGAATGAATTTATTAAAAAAATATGAAAATGAATTGACTGATGAGGAAAAAAATCACGGATTTATACTAATTTAGGGTTTTTATTATGATGATCAGAGATATGGCAGTAAGAGAGCAATTAGAACTTTGAGAAAGGCTGTTGCATTTAATCCAAATAATTCTAAGGCTTATTATGGGCTTGAGGGCGGATTATTATGGTGCTGGGAAATATGATAAGTCGGAAGAAATGTATAAAAGAGCTTGTGAATTAGAAAAATAATCCAATTTATAAGTTTGAATATGCGAATTTGCTAATGGTTTAATGGAAAAATACGAAGAGGCGAAAAAAATAATTTTGGAAGAATTAATAAAAAAAGATTTTGAGTTTGGGAAAAGAGGATTTTGCTAAGATAAAAATATAGTTATATTGCAAATAAAATTCAATTAAGGAAATTTGAAAAATATTGAGGATGAAATTAATGAATTAATGCTAGAAACGGTTAATAAAGATGATTTTTTTGAGGAAGAGTTTGCAGAGCTATATTATTTGGTAGGGAAGTTATGAGAAAAAGCAGAAAAATTTATTCAAAGTTTAAAAATACAAGATTATCAATTTCCAGCTTGGTGGCTGAGATTCTATTTTTTTATTCTCTAAAGCAGTTAAATGAAATAGAAAAAAATTACAAGAAAAATTTTTAAAAATAGTTTTGAAGATTAAAGATGAAGAAATAGAGAGCATTAAAAAAATGGAGAATTTTTAACAGAATGTACGAAATCGTATAAAAAAAGAAGAAATTAGGGAGATAAAAAGACAAATAAAGAATTTGAAGGCAGAATATGAAAAAAATATTGAAAACAGATTATAAACCAGAAGTAAAAAATTTATCCTAAATTTTTATATGACTGTTTTTGATAGATTGTCCACGAGCATCAGAAGCTGGATTAAAAATTATGTAAGAATTTAAAGATTTTTACATTTAATATTAGGGGAAAATGTGATAAAATATACTAAACAGATATAAGAAAAATAGGCTAATCAAAAGTCTAAAAATGCCGGAGGAGGAAAAATGAAAATTCTAATAGTCGGAGCTGGAGGAAGGGAACATGCCATTGCATGGAAACTGTCACAAAATAAAGATGTTGAAAAGATTTTTATTGCACCGGGAAATGCAGGAGCTGAACTGATTGAAATTGCAGAAAATGTTGAACTGAAGGGAATACAGGAATATATTGAGTTTGCCAAGGAAAATGGAATTGATTTGACTATTGTTGGAAGTGAGGAACTGCTTGTCCAGGAATAGTTGATGAATTTAAGAATAATGGATTAAAGATATTCAGGCTGATAAGAAGGCCGCGGTTCTTGAAGGAAGCAAGGCCTATTCTAAAGATTTTATGAAAAAGTATGGAATTAAGACAGCTGTTTATGAGATTTTTGATAATTCTGAAAAAGCTAAGGAATTTTTGAATAACTGGAAGGATTTTCCTGTAGTTATAAAGGCAAGCGGGCTGGCAGCAGGAAAAAGGTGTTATTATTGCACAGAATCTGGATGAGGCAGTTAAAGGCTGTGGAAGAGATAATGGTTGATGAAAAATTTGGAAATGCCGGTTCCCAGGTTGTAATTGAAGAGTATCTGGACGGGGTGGAAGCTTCGATTTTATCATTTACAGACAGTAATGTGATTTTACCTCTGTTATCGGCAAAAGGATCATAAAAAGATAGGTGAAAAATGAAACAGGACTTAATACAGGAGGAATGAGAGCAATCTCACCAAATCCATATGTAACTGGTGAAGTATTTGAGGAATTTAAAAAGAATATAATGGAGCCTACTTTGAAGGAATTCACAGTGAAGGAATGGATTTTGCAGGAGTAATCTTTTTGGGCTTATGATTACGAAAAAGGAGTATATCTTCTTGAATATAATATGAGACTTGGAGATCCTGAAACACAGGCAGTATTACCTCTACTTGAAACAGATATGGTTGAAATGATAAAAAGTGCATTTGAGAAAAATTATCGGAAGTTAAAGTGGTATGGAAAAAACAGTCTTCATGCTGTGTGTAGTTGCAGTGGCAGGAGGTTATCCTGAAAAATACAATAAAGGAGATAAAATATCAGGATTATCAAGTGTTGGAGAAAATGGAGAAATATTGTTTATATGTGGTGCAAAAAGAAAATGATGATTTTGTCACTCAGGAGGACGTGTCTTAAACGTTGTAGGATTTGGAAACACTCTGGAAGAAGCAAGGAACATGCTTATACTTCCTGAAGAAAATACATTTTGAAAAATATGTATTTTAGAAATGATATTGGTAAGATAAGATAATTTTTCATGAGAAAATATTAATTATTATTTGTATATTGAAATTTTTGGAAATCGAGGGTAAAATTATATGGAAGATATTCAATATACTATTTAGAAAGAAGGAATATTAATGAAAAATTATTTTGTTGCTATTTCTTGTATTGGGAATGACTATAATAGCTGAAAAATTTACTTCAGATACACAGAAAAAGCGAAATGTTTATGAAGTGGAAAAATATTCATGGTTCAGTGCAAAATTCTCAGAAATATTTTTGATGAAGAAATTGGGAAACATAATTTCAGTATTATAGAAGAAAAATGGTGAGCACTATCTTATTCAGTGGAATCCTGAAGTAGCTATTGTATTTACCTGCCATTCAAGAAGGCTAAAAGATTTAAAAACACAGCCTTATCCGAAGGATAAAATAGCCGAGGGAGAAAAGGAAGGAAAACTGAAAAATATTTAATATATCCAGATACTAGAAAAATGTATATTATGTGAAGGATTATACAGACCTTAAAAGGAGAAAAATACGATTATCTATATTTTGGATTTGATGATAAATTGAAAAATCGTTATTTTAGATAAAAATTCGGAAATTGTTGAAGTACTTGAAGATGGTGAATAAAGCAGATTATTTGTAGTTATACTTAAAAATGACTATATTATTTATTTGACATAAAAGATAAGGAAAATACAAAAATAGAGATATTATTGAAATAATTATATTTTTGTGATTTCCTTTTTATTGTCAAACCTATTTTTCTGTGTGGAAATAATGTTGAAAAATTTTTTATTTTAGAAAAATAAAGATTGAAAAAGCAAAAATGGTATTATTAAACTAAAAATAATTTAATTATAAGATATGTAAAAATAACATAACTTAAATCCATTATAGTTGTGCCTGTTCCAAAAAGCATCAGTTCTACTTTAAAAGTTTTTAGCATATAAAATACAGGAGTTACTGCTATAATAAAAAATAATAGTAAAGGAGTAATAAAAATGAGTGATGAAATTAAAAATTCAGAAAAAGAAATCAAAATCAATAATGAGAAGTTCTAAAAGCAGTAAAATATTCAAGAAATCTTATGTTTGTTGCAGGAGCGATGGGAGTAACGACAGAGTACTTTTATCAAATACTGTAAAAAGCAGAGCCTGATAAGAAAAAACAAAGATGGGAATCTTAAAAAAATACTGTTGATGAAACTCAAGCTATGCTGAAAAATATGAGAAATAGAAACAAGATGTACATTAGAGGTGCAAACTTAGAGTTAATTCAATTAATGGAACAGGGAGATCAGGTTGTAAAATCACCTTGGAGTTCATGGCAATTTGGAATGAACTTTTTCCAATGCAGACATTATTTCAGGAGATGGTTACGGAGATAAAGAGGAAAGATACACATATAACGGATTGTATTTCAGAAATAACTGGAAAATGAAAAATGCATTAGCTACATTGGATTCAATGGGAGTTATGGGTCTTCCAATAACTCCGAAGTGATTCTCAAGTTTCATGGAGAAATGCAACTGAAATATTTATTCTGAAATGAATTTTGATAAAAGTAAAGGTTCATCTGTAAATGGAGAAGTTAGATGGGACTCTAGAATTAAGAAAAATTCAGGAACCTCTTAACGAAGTTGAAATACTTGCAAGAAACTCTCCAAAGGAAGTAAAACAGGAAGCTGTTTCACTAAGCGTAGCTGAGCCAACTGTTGAACCAGTAGGAGCACCAGTTGTTGATCCAAAAGGTAAACACACCGCTTACAGCACCTGTTATTAAAACTCCAAAAGTAACACCACCAACTATACCAGGAGCACCTCAAATAACAATAGCGGTAACACCGCCAACTATAACAGCTCTAAATATATCTACACCTGGAAGTGTTGGAGCTATAACTGTTACAGCACCAACTGTGACACCGGTTGACTTTATACTTCCACCCTGCTGAGTTAAGTAATGATAGTAGTCGTAATTTTCAGAATAGACCATATAATATGACTACTAACAGTATAACAGTAAATTCTGTTACAAATGGTTCTGTGGGAAAAAGAAAGGAAACTATATATCAACTTAGGTTATGTGACTGGTTTAGATACAATAACCACTAATGTAACTGTGATACTAAAAATACTCGTGCATTTATGGTTGATGAAGGAATTGATGTAAAAATACTGCTTATACTCCTTTTTACATATAAAGGAATAATAACTTTAAATAAATCTGAAAATGTAGGTATAGATGTACAAGGGACACATACTAGCTATGATAAAGTAGGTTATGGTGTAAATACAGATGGTAGTTATAATAATATAAATAAAGTTGCAAATGTATTGTAATTAATGAGGGAACAATCATTGAAAATGGTGGAGCAGGTGTAGAAAATCAAGTAGCTTTTTGGATTTAATAACTTCGATGCTCTACAAATAATACTAGAAACAGAAATGATTAATAAAGGAACAATAACTTTAGGAGCAGAAGGAAGTGCAGGAATTCAATTAAGACCAGAAAATCCAAATGCAGATGGAAATACCTCTAATACGAGGAGGATTAAATATGATGGTTGCCAATAATAGTGGAGATATAACACTAAATGGTAATGGTAGTTTTGGAATGTTAACTGTTAAAAATAAGGATAATTCTGGAAATTTAGCTGCTCCTAAAACTTATTCAAATTACAATGTTACTACATCACCTGGAGGTCAAATTGCGAGTAGAGCTCAAGAGGAAAATATGAGCTATATAGGAAAAATACAGGAACTATAAATGTAGCTGGAGATTCTTCAATAGGTATAGTGACATCTTCACAATATACAAGGAGTTTATGCTGGAGGAACTATAAATGTAACTGGAAATAGTTCTGTAGGTGTATACACAGAGGTACCAACAAGACCTGTTTTAAAACGGTGGAACTGATGATCATGGATTAACAAATACTAGTGGGAATACAGTAGGAACTGAAACTGTGAAGTTAGTGGTAATATTACAGTAAGTGGAACTGGAAGTTCAGGAGTTTATACAAAGAGGAAGGAAGTATTACTTTAAAAGATAATGGAACATCAGATAAAATTAATGTTACTGGAACAAAAAGCTATGGTGCTGTTTTAGATGGAATAAAACTTAATTTAGAAGAAAATACTGAAATTAATGTAACAGGAAAAGAGTCAATAGGTTATGTTTTAAAAAAGAACAGGTTCTAATAAAGGAAAAATTGAAGTGACTGGACCTGCTACAAATATAGCTACAACTCTAGTTTAGGATTTTATGGAAATCAAGGAACATTCACTAATGAAGAAGAAGGGAAAAATTTATTCATCTGGAACAGTTGCTCATGCAGTTGCTCTAGCTGGAGATACAACAGGAATAACTTTTAATAATAAAGGTGAAATAAAAACAGCAGACGGGGAACATAGGGGAGTATATGCTGATGGAAAATATACCTTCAATCATAGTGGAAATCATGCAGTAATTAATGCTGGAACTGATACTGTAGGAATATACGCTAAAAATGCAGATGGAACATTAAATATAAAAGCTCCAATAAATATAGCAAAATAGTGGAACAGGAACATCAATTGGAATTTATTCAGACGGGAATGCTAAAGTAAAATTTGGAGATAATTCTAAATTTACAATAGGAGTAGGCGCAGTAGGTATATATTCTTCTGATGTCACTAAATTTAATGAAACTTTTGAAGTTGAAACTAGTGCTGGTAAGAGTTTAGAAGTAGAATTAGGACAAAACTCAACTTTTGGACTTTTAAATGGAAATTCAGGAAATGTGAGTGTAGGGAAGTTATTTGAATAAAGGTAATAATAATAATGTTAAAATTACTAACTTTGGAACTGGAGCAAGTGTATTTTATGCAACTGGTGGTGTAACTGCTAATTTAGATCAAGATTATACAATATCAATTCCAACAGTAGTGACTAATGATTCAACTTCTGTTTTAGTTGGGACAAAAGGTTCTACTGTAAAAAAATTGATACAGGAAAAACTTTAGAAAACGAATACAAACATCGGACTTATAGCAACAAAAGGAACTGGAACAGGAGCAGCGGCTTCAACAGCACAAAATGATGGTACTATTAAATCAACAAGAGATTCAGGTATAGGAATTTATACAAGTGAAAGTACAGGAAATTCAACAGGAACTATAACAATGCAAAAGCTAAGTTCTGTTGGTATATTGGGAGAAAAATTCTACGCTAACTAATAGCGGGAAAATAGAAGTATTAGAGCCAGCTCAGCAGGAATCTACAGTAAAGATTCAGATATAACAAACAGTGGGACAGGAACAGATAAAGGTATATATGTAAAAGAAGGAAGTTCAGCAGGAATATTTGGAGAAATTTCGGGAAATGCAGATAAAACAATAACTAATACAGGAAATATAATAACTGAAGATATAGCTGGGCAAGCTAAATCAGCAGGTATTTATGGAAAAATAACTGCTGGCGGACAGAAATTATCAATAGTTAATACAGGAAATATAAAAATAAATGGAGATAAATCAGTAGGTATATTTGCAGATAATGGACCAGGTACTGTTACAAAAATTGAGATATAAATAATACAGGGACAATTAATATAAATAATGAAGGCTCAATAGGTATATATGCTCCTAAAGCAACAGTTTCAGGAGTCGGAAAAGTTATACTGAAAGATGCTGCTGAAGCAGATGGTTCAATTGCTGTTTATGGTTCTGATGGAAGTAAAATAACATCGGATAACGGAGATATTTCTTTAGGTAGAAAGCAAGTCAGAAGAGAGTTGCATACTATATAAAAGATACATCAACAGAATTGAAAGGTACTAACATAGGAAAAGTCTCAGGTTATGGAGTAGGAGTCTACTTAGACGGTTCAAATCTGAACCATGCAGATGCTCCAATATTAGATTATACAACAGGAAACAGATAAAGGTAATGGATTAATAGGATTGTACCTAAAAATACTACAAATATTTCAAATTATGCAAAGGCTATAAAAGTAGGAGATTCTGTTAATGCTGGAACAACTAATGCAAAAATATGCAATAGGAATATATGCAGAAGGACAAGGAACAACAGCAAATAAATATGAAATAAAAGCTCCTGTCACAACAGGTGCAAATGGAATAGGAATTTTGTTGGTAAAGATAACACTGCAAATACAGGAAGCTCAATAAAAATATTTAGAGAAATGAATATAGGAGATGGAGCAACATCAGGAACAGGAATATACATTGCTGATAAAACCTACAGCAGGAGATAATGAAGCTACACTGGGTTCTACATCTCATATTAAGTTAAATGGAACTAACGGAGTAGGGGTAATTATTGGAAAAGGATCAAAACTATCTATAGAATCAGGAGCAAAAATTGAAATCAAACAGAATGCTAATAATAACTTTAAAGGCGTAGGAATTTATGGTTTGAAAGGATCACAAATAGATGCCACTAATGGAATTACTAACTTGACTTTCATAAACAATGGAAATACTGCAGAAATTGTAAGAACAGTGGAAGGAAAGGCAAATATAACAGGTGGAACTACGTCTGCAAAACCTGGAATAGTAGTACACATGTAATTAATGGGGAAACTTCACTGTCAGGAGGAGCGACTATATCTGCAGTAGATGATACCCGTATACAGCAAAAAATAACATAGGATTAATGGCACAAGGAATAAAAATCCTACTGCACCTGCACCATTTACATCATGGGATATTGGAAACTACGAAATTGTAAATGATGGAACAATTGATTTTCATAATTCAGAAGCTTCAACTGGAATATATGTAGAATCAGCAAGAGCTCAGCTGGGAGCTTCAGGTAAAAATCAAATTAGGTAAAGAGTCAACAGGAATTTATGGTATACACAAAAATAATACTGATTTTTATGATGGAGGTTCTTCGGCTGATAATAAACTTTACAGTAGAAACAACAGCAAATTCTCTGATAGAACTTGGACAGGAATCAGTAGGAGTATATCTGAAAAATGCATCGACAGGAATAAATCTTGATGGAAAAAATAAAGAGTTCAACAGATGCATCAGGTAATATAAATGTTACAAAAATGTCGGTGTATATATGATAAACGAAGCTGGAACACAGCATGATCAAGGACAGGTACTGACAGGAATGGTAAACGAAGTAATTCAGAAATCACTCTTGGAGATGGATCAGTAGGACTTTACAGTAAAGGAAAAAGGATATGATCCTGTGACTGATAGAAAACGAAGTTAAAAATACTGGTAGAATAACAGTTGGAAAAGAAAATAGCAGGAGCACCTTCAGTGGGAATATATGCTGAAAATACTAAACTTCTTACAGATACAACATCAGCTATCACAGTAGGAGAAGATGGTATAGCTTTTATGGAAAACATTCGGATATTGCAGCAAAGGGAACAGTTAATTTCAACAATAAAGGTGTACTTGCATACCTTGAGTATTCAAATTTTGTTTCCTATTTAGGTAATATATCTCCAACTCAGAATACAATGCTTTATCTGAAAAACAGTACTGCTCAAATGGATGGAGCAGGAACACCGGTTGACATGACAGTAGCAGATGGTTATACAGGAGCATATGTTGAAGGAAATTCAAGACTGACAGGAGTTAGAACTATCACTCTTGGAAGAAATTCAAATGGAATATTCCTTCAGAATGCAAACTTTGATTCAACAGGAATAACTGAGATAGTGGAACACAGGCCAATGCAAAGGGAATTTTTAGGAATAGATTCCAGCTTGAAAAATGAAACTAAAAATAAGTTTAAGTGGAGATAATTCATAGGAATATATTCAAATGCAAATACTCCAAACAAAGTAGTAATGAAGGAAATCTAATACTATCAGGTAAGAAGACACTAGGAGTATTCCTGAAGGGAAGCCAGTCATTTGAAAATAAGGCAGATATTTCAATAGCTGATTCAGCAGATGCACAGAATCCTACTATTGGAGTATATACTTCAAGTGGAACATCACCAATTACTCTGACTAGTGGAAACATAGAAGTAGGAGTAAAATCAATAGGAGTATACTCAACAACAAATTCGCCTGTAAATATGACAGGAGGAAATCTTCATGTAAAAGATGAAGGTATGGGAATATACAAACAGGATGGAAGTGTTTCGGTTGCAGGAAATATCGTAGTGGATTCTCATACTGCAACTACACCAAATACTGAACCTGTAGGAGTTTATGAGTAAATGGACAACAGTAAATGACAGTGCAAATGTAACAGTGGGAGAAAAATCTTACGGATTTATTCTTAGCCACAATAATTCTTCAAAAGTAAATGTTTACACTAATACAGCAGGATCAAATGTAACTCTGGGAAGTGACAGTACATACCTGTATTCTGGAGGAAGAGCACAAATAACAAACAATAAAAATATAGCTACTGGAAATGTAGACCGTGTGATAGGGTTCTATATTAAGGGCGATAGTACAGGACAAGGAGAGTTTGTAAATAACGGATTACTAGATTTCTCTACAGGAAAAGGAAATATAGCAGTTTATGCACCAGGATCAAAAGCTACAAACAGTGCTTCAGGAAAAATATATGTTGGACAACAGATTACACAGATCCTTTAACTGGACAAATATATAGTGACAAGAGTAAAATTGTATACGGAATAGGAATGGCAACAGACAATGGAGGTCATATTGCCAATGATGGAGAAATTCGTATATTTGGAGATAAGTCAATAGGAATGTATGGTTCAGGAGCTGGAACAGTTGTTGAAAACAGAGGTAATATACTACTTGATGGAAGTAGAGCTACAGCTTCAAATAAAATAGAATCAATGACAGGAGTATACGTTGATGAAGGAGCTAAGTTTGTAAACAAAGGAATTATCCAGACAACAGATTCATATGCTGGAAGAGGCGGAATGGTAAATCCTAACGTAAGCGGACTTGTAGGAGTGGCAGTAATGAATGGTTCAACTCTTGTAAACGAAGCGGGAGCAAAAATACTTATAGATGCAGATAACAGCTATGGAGTTGTAATAAGAGGTAAAAAGAATCCTGATGGTACAGTACAAAGATATGCTACAATTAAGAACTATGGTGAAATAAAGGTAAGAGGAAAAGGAACATACGGAATAAGCTGGAAGGATATTACACCTGCTGAATTAGCAGATCTGGAAGCTCAGATAAACAGCAGAATAACATCTGATCCTAATGGACAGGAAGTAAGAGGAGCAAGTGGAACAGACAAGGAATTTGAAGGTGTAAAAATAAGCATAAAGAATGGACAGCCTGTTTTCACAAAAGATGGAGTACCTGTTTCAGATGCTGAAGTTGCAGAAATAAGCAAATTGATAGGTAATGAATCTAACCTAGGATTGTCAGATATTGGGTTCTATGTAGATACTTTAGGAAGAACAAGACCAATAGATATAGATGGAAGTACACCACCTATAAACAGTCAATTGATAATAGGAACAGAATATTCAGAAATGACAACTCAAAATACTGGGTAGTTAAGGGAGATGTAATAAAACCATTCCTTGACCAGGTAACAGGACGTAACTTTTAAACTTACATCACTTGCAGGTTCACTGACATGGATGGCAACGCCAATATTGATTCATATGGTGAAATAACAGGAGTTGCTATGGCAAAGGTACCATATACATCATTTGTTAGAAAAACTGAGAATGCATGGAACTTTACAGATGGATTGGAACAAAGATATGGAGTAAATTCTCTTGATTCCAGAGAAAAATTACTGTTTAATAAGCTTAACAGCATAGGAAATAATGAGCCGGTACTTCTGACACAGGCATTTGATGAAATGATGGGTCACCAGTATGCAAATATACAACAAAGAGTACATGGAACAGGAAGACTGATAGATAAGGAAATTACTCATTTGGCTAAGGAATGGGAAACTAAGTCTAAACAGTCAAATAAAATAAAAGTATTTGGAATGAAGGACGAATACACTACAGATACAGCAGGAATTATAGACTATACAAGTGATGCGTATGGATTTGCATACCTGCATGAAGATGAAACTGTCAAGTTAGGAAACGTATCAGGATGGTATGCAGGAGGAGTGCATAACAAATTCAAGTTTAAAGACATTGGAGGATCAAGAGAAAATCAAACTATGTTAAAACTTGGAATCTTCAAGACAATGACACCTGCATCAGACCATAATGGAAATCTTCAATGGACAATTTCAGGAGAAGGATACGTATCTAAAAATGAAATGCATAGAAAATACCTTGTAGTAGATGAAATCTTCAATGCTAAATCTGACTATACAACTTATGGTGTAGCAGTTAAAAATGAAGTTGGATACAATATAAGAACAAGTGAAAGAACAAGTATCAGACCATATGGAAGTTTAAAAGTTGAATATGGAAGATTCAGTAATATCAAGGAAAAATCAGGAGAAATGAGACTGGATGTGAAGGAAATGGTTACTATTCAATAAAACCGGCAATAGGAGTTGAATTTAACTATAGACAACCTTTTGCAGTTAAGAGCATATTTACAGCTTCTTTAGGTTTAGGTTATGAAAGTGAATTAGGAAAAAGTAGGAAATGTAAATAACAGGGCAAGAGTATCATATACATCTGCTGACTGGTTCAACATCAGAGGAGAAAAAGACAACAGAAAAGGAAAATTAAGAGCTGATTTAAACTTTGGAATAGAAAATTCCAGAGTAGGAATGACTCTTAATACAGGATATGACAGTGATAATAATAATCTGAGAGGTGGACTTGGATTCAGATTGATTTACTAATCATTATACTCAGATATAAAATTTGATAAGTTGATGGAAATGCAGATAATTTTGCATTTCGTCTTCTTTTTCAATAAAAACTATCTTAAAAGAATATAATATATCGTTACATCAGTTTTGATATATATTCTTTTTGATAGTTTTTATTTCTACTTTTTAACATTTTCTGTCTTCAATAAATTCCTTTATCTATATATATACTTTTTCGTTTATAGATTCATTATTTTTTTGAGTTACTATCCGATTCTGTATTAGAACCAGAATCAGCATTTTTCAGCATTATCAGATTTACCGTTGTCAGATTTATTTTTATCATCATCTTCTGGAACTTCAGTAAAAATTTCCTGAAAAATCCAATTTCCAGTTCACGTGAGAATACATTTTTAAGTATAATCATTACAACAGGTCCTATAAGGAATCCTATAACTCCAAAGAATTTAAATCCGAATACATTGATATTAGTGTAACAAGCGGATGTACACCCAGATTTTTGACTTATAAGCTTTTGGTTCAAGCATTTGACGTACAGAAAGAACCAGAAAAATAAATAACGAGTAAAGCCAGTCCAAGATTAATATCTCCCGTTACAAATGATATTAAGCTCCATGGCAGAAGTACAGCTCCGGCTCCCAGTATTGGAAGGGCATCAATAATACAGATTACAATTGAAAAATCAACGGATACTGTAAATTAAACTTTAAGAATGACAGTATGTTGAATGAAATCAGCAGCTCAAAAGAAACAGATTGTCATAAGTATAATCTGAGCCCTATGTATGAAACCGAGGACATTAAACATTTCTCTTTTTATATTATATACCTTTTTATCCATGATTCTGGAAACTGCTGTTCCAGAAAAGCCATTATCTTATTTTTATCCAGACTTATAAAAACGTTGAAAGTATTGTAATACAGATATAAAGTATTATTGTTGGTATTGATGTAATAAAGTTTATAAGGCTGTTTATGAAGGAACCTAGCTTTGAAGTCCCCATTCTGATAAATCCGTTTATGGAATTTTTTACCTGTTCATCAAAACCTTCAGGAAAAATATCCGAGAAGGGAGTAAATCTTATCTATTGCAGTATTCCATAAACTTTGCGCTTCTTTGGAATATTTGTTAAGATTTATGGAAAGCTTGTAAATTTCCCCTGATAAACGTAACATGCAGAAAGACTTATAAATCCTAAAAATATTACCAGAAACAGGACAATTGACACTATGGTTGCAATTTTCTGTGAAAATTTAAGTTTTTTCTCCAGAAACCTTGAAAATGGCTGAGTCATTATTGAAAAACAGAGCCAATGTAAAAGGAAACAGAAAAATCCTAAGTTTAAAAAGTAGGTATACTACAATAAGTACAAGTACTATGTATAAAAATAAAGTACAGTTTTTAAAAATCAAATCTTTTATAATTTGCCATAAAATCTCCTTTCATACTTTCATTATTTTAACATATTTTTCAATGAAATTCTATAAATAAGAAAAATTTAACTACAAAAATCCGATATTCAGAATAAAAAGAAAAAATGACACAATTTTGACAAATTTATCTGTTAAGATTTATTTGACGTAGAAATAGAGGAAAAAGCTTGAAAAAAAGCATAAAAAGGAGTATAAAAAGAGTATTCTAAGGAAAAAGGTGTAAAATGATACAATTCTATTTGTAAGAAAGGAGTACAGAATGTTTAAGGTGATTCCTAGTATGAAGAGTAAGAAACTGCAGTTACTTTTTCTGTGTTTTTAAGTGCTTTAAGTTATGGAATGGATTTAGATACGGCAATTTCAGAGTATGAAAAATCCTATACCACGAAAAATAAACGAAGCCAACTTGAAAAACATATGATATAAAGGACAAAGTTCTGAAAAAGGCTCGTGGAATGAAGTATCCATATCTTCCCAAAACACATACTGAAAATAGTCACACATATGATGGAATAAGTACAGATAATACTGTGAAATATGGATTATTTTATTATAAAAATACTTATAATATAACAAACAGTGAAATGACAGAAAATAAAATTGGAGTTTCAAAAGTTCTGAATGATTTTTCAAAAATGGAGATGATAAATATAACCTGAAAAATAAACAATATTCAGAGGGATATTCAGAAAATAACTAATGAAACAACAAAAATTCTGAAATAAGAGAGCTTATAGACCTTTATAAAAGCTATAAAAAGCAAGGAAAAGGAAATGGAGCAGGAAGCTCTTTCTCTGGACGATAAAAAGAAGGATTATGTAATACAGGCTAAAAATATGAAGTTGGAACGGCTGCAAAATATGACTTTGATTTAGCTAAAACAGAATATGAGACTTCCCAGCTGAAATATGAAAAATTTAGAGAGGGAATTGAAAAATCCTGAAGGAAAAATTCATGATTTATAATGTGACAATTCCTGAAAATGAAAAAGCTTGAAGATATAAAAAAAGTTGAGCTGAAAAATGAAGACTTCTACAAGCTGAGATTGTCAGAAGCAGAAAAAAATCGAGCTTAGTGAAAGTCTGAACAGTGAAAAACTGAAAAAGGAAACTTATGATTACAAAGTTCCAAAAGTGACAGCAGATGCAGGGTACTCAATAAAATAAATCATTTACTGTGGGTGTGGGGATAACAAAGACTTTCAAACAGTATAATGATACGCTTGAAGATTTGAAAAATGAATCGGAAAAGCTGAAACTGGAATATGAACAGAAGAAAAATGAAATATTATCCAATGTAGGTCAGGAAAATGTTAAATTATACAACTTATCAGACAAATGAACTGATCAGCAAGAAAAAAATATGGATATAGCTAAGGAAAAACTACGTAATATACGCTAAAAATACGAGCTTGGAGTAGATACATATGAAAATTATGTGGAAAGAAATGCTTACAACAAGGCAGTAATCGACTATGAAGTGGCTAAAAATGAACTGGCCGCATATACTAGAAAAATAAAAATATTATAAATAATGAAAAAGGAGATTTCCATGAAAAAGGAATATTATTCTTATCCCTGCTTGGTTTTTCTGTTTTCCTGTGGGAAAAAGCCAGAAGTCAAGGAATATGAAGTTACAACAGTGGAAAAGGGAGATATATCACTTTCTACTGAAAAAGACAGGACAAGTTGTTTCAGATAATGTAATTTCAGTCTATACGACTTCAAGCCAGAGAGTACAGAAAGTATTTTTCAAAAAGGAGATAATGTAAAAAGGGATGTAGTTATGACATTTTTACCCTGTAGATAAAAATGAAACTTTAAGAAAAATACAGATAAAAGCTCTGGAAGTAGAACAGAAAAGAAGGGATTTAAGAAATGCAAGTGAGCTTTTCAAAGTTGGAGGAGCATCAAAAGTGTCAATTGATGATGCAAGAATTGCCCTGGAAACTGCCCAGCTGGAACTTTTCGACATTGCAGGAAGATTTATCTTTAATAAAAGATGAAATAGTAAGTCCGGTAGATGGTGTAATTACTGAAATGACAGCAGATGAAAACTATAGGGTAAATACAGAAAACTACGCTTTTTAAAGTATCAGATACAAAAATATGAAGGTGGAAGTGAGCCTTTCAGATTCACAAATAAAAAATGTTGCAGTAGGCAAAGGGTAGAAATAACATCAGATTCATTGCCTGATGGGGAAAAGGTTGAAGGGGAAGTTGCTGAAGTATCAGGAGTTGCTACAAAAAGTTCAAGCCTTGATGAAAGTAATACGACAGTTACAATAAAATTTAATGATGCTAAAAGCTTAAGACCTGGAGCAACAATAAATGCTGTAATTTTTCTATAAGGAAAGTAAAAACGTAATAAAAAGTTCCTTTATAGTGCAGTTATGAATGAAAAATGGAAAATTTTTACGTATTTACAGTGGATAATAGCGGCAAAGTGACAAAAAAAGGAAGTACAGATTGAATAAATGATGATTCATATTATGAAGTTACATCAGGATTATCAGAAGGAGAAAAAAATAATTACAGTAATTGATGAATCACTTAAAGATGGTGAAAAATAAAAAATAGCAGATCCTTCAAAAATAACGGAAAAAGCGAATATAAAAAGGCAATAAGAGAAAAAGGTGGCGGAGGAGGTCCTGGTGGACCACCAATGTAGGAAATACGAATTATATGAATTAGAGGTAAATTTTTATGATAGAAGTAAGCGATATAGTAAAAATATATAAAACAGCCATCTGGAACTGACAGTACTGAAAGGACTTAATCTTTCTGTGAAGGAAGGTGAATATGTGGCCTTCTATGGGACCTTTCAGGAAGTGGAAAAATCTACCCTTATGAATATTTTAGGATGTCTGGACAGTTTAACATCAGGAAAGTATATTCTTGATAATCAGGATGTTTCAACGATAAAGGGATGTACTTGCTGAAGTTGAAATAGAAAATAGGATTTGTCTTTCAGACATTTAATCTTCTTCCTAAAATGACAGCAGTGGAAAATGTTGCACTTCCAGCACTTTATGCAGGAGTGAAAAAGCGAGAGGATAAAGAGGGCGACAGAAGCACTTGAAAAGTGTTGGATTAGGTGACAGGATACATCATAAACCTAGTGAAATGTCAGGAGGTCAAAAGACAGAGGGTTGCGATAGTAAGGGCAATAATAAACAATCCTAGAATTCTTCTGGCGGATGAGCCTACAGGAAATCTGGATTCAAAATCAGGAGAAGAGGTTCTGGAAATATTTAAAAAGTTAAATGATAATGGAACAACGATAGTAATGGTTACCCATGAAGAAGATGTAGCGGAACATTGTAAAAAGAACAATAAGATTAAAAAGATGGTGTAATAGAAAAAGATGAAATTGTATATAATCGGAGGGGAGTATAAATGGATTTTTGAACTGTTAAAATTATCCGTATCAAATCTGTTCAGCTATAAAGTACGTTCTTTCCTGACAATGTTAGGAATAATAATTGGAATAGCTGCAGTTATACTGATGTCCTCTCTTGGTGCAGGAATTAAGGAAAATATTACGGGTGATTTGAATAAACTTGGAGTGTCAAATTTTGAAATATCAATTGATACTTCGCCTGGACAGACTTATAAAACAGATGATCTGCTTACATCAAAAGATATAGAAAAATAAAGTATCGAAGGAGTTGAGGCAGTTACTCCTACCTCAAGCACCTTGCCAGAATAAGTGTAAATGATAATACAAAAATGTTTCAAGGAACAGGAGTGACAGAGGACTATTTTTAAAATATCAGATTATACGGTACTGAAAGGAAGAAAATTTTTACCCAGTGAATACAGAAAGATGGAAAATATGTAATGATAGATCATACAACGGCAGAAGAACTATATCCTGGAGAAAATCCGATAGGAAAAACTCACTTTAAATTTTAGAAAAATAGTCAGACTGTTACTGTTGTTGGAGTTTATAAAAATCCATATGCAAGTCTGGGTGGTGGAACTGAAGGTATGCCTGAATGGGACTTTTTGCCGAATAATTATCTTAACCATATAAATGGTAATGAACAGGATAAATATACGGAATTACAGGTAAAAAGCTACAGATACCAATGATATGAACAGGGTAATGAGAAGCAGTTAAAGTCTCTTGAAACAAGAGGAAGTGATCCGGATATTTATAATGTATCTTCTACAAGCCAGGGACTTGATGAATTTAACAATATTCTAAATATGCTGTCACTGTTTATAAGCGGAGTTGCTGCTATTTCACTTTTTGTAGGTGGAATAGGGGTTATGAATATTATGCTTGTAAGTGTTACGGAAAGAATTAGGGAAGTTGGTCTTCGTAAAAGCAATTGGAGCAAAAACAACGCATATTCTTGTACAGTTTCTAATTGAAGCCATAATTCTGACATTTTTTTGGAGGTATAATTGGAGCAATAATAGGGATATCTGTTGGCGCTTCTATAGGAATATTTGTGGAGCAACCTCTATTCTAAGCCCAGTTGTTGTATTTGTATGTATTTTCGTTTCAACAATGATAGGACTTGCATTTGGAGTTTATCCAGCGAAAAAGCCGCGGCTCTGGAGCCGATGGAAGCATTGAGGGTGGATTAATTTAAAATACAGGAAAATAGAGGGCTATCTCAAAATTGAAAAATATGATATAAAAGAGGTTGTCTCAAAATAGTAAAAATTAATATAATATATGGGAAAACTATATTTTTCATTTACTAAAATTTTACTCATATAAAACAGTCATTCATTAAGGAAAAGTCAAAAACTCGCCTGAAGGCTCAAACAGTTGACTTTTCCTAAATTCATTTCCTGTTTTACATTGTAAAATTTTAAATAATTCAAAATATAGTTTTTCACATTGTTTTTAATTTTTCTTTTTGAGACATCCTCTTTATATTATTTTTAAGTTTTCTTTTTGAGATAGCCCTCTGTTTTCCTGTATTTTTAATTAGGAAAATGGGGAAAGTATGATAAAATTAAAAATGAGGAGGTGTCAAAAATGAAAAAGCACTTGTAATAGGAAGCTTAAATATGGATATGACAGTAAAGGTGGAGGAACTTCCAAAGTTAGGAGAAACAATATTTGGAAATGATTTTTATGAAAGCTGTGGAGGAAAAGGAGCTAATCAGGCTGTAGCAGTTTCAAAGCTGGAAATGAAAAACAGAAATGATTGGAATGGTTGGAAAAAGATTCACAGGGGAAAAATTAATTCAGAATTTGAATAAATATGGAATAATTTCTGATAATGTCATTAAAAGTGATGAACTGACAGGAAGAGCAATTATAACAGTTGATAGAAAAGGGGATAATAATATTATTGTAATTTCTGGAAGTAATTTTAAAATTACGAAGGAACATATTCAGGATAAACAGGATGTCATAGCTTCAAGTGATGTTGTAATATTACAGAATGAGATACCCTGCTGATACAGTGGAATTTTTCTTTTGAAGGCAAAGGAACTTGGAAAGATAACAATATTTAATCCTGCTCCTGCAAGAAAGTTAAGTGAGAAAGTTTTTAAGAATACAGATTATCTAATATTAAATGAAACTGAAATGGAAGAAATTTTTGAAATAGAATTTAATGATAAAGAATATACAGAAAAATTTCCGGTAAAAAGAAAGAATACGGTATAAAAATATTATTCTTACGTTAGGGAGATAAAGGAAGTATTCTTTTAGTGAAGATAACAGTATAAAGAAATACGATGTTTATAAAGTGAAGGCAGTGGATACAACTGCGGCCGGAGATTCCTTTATTGGAGCATTTACAATGAAAATATGCGAAACAGGAAATCTGACGAAGCTATAAAAATACGCAACTGCAGTATCTGCAATTGTTGTAACAAGACAGGGAGCACAGGATTCAATTCCAACAAGGGAAGAAATAGAAAAAGTTTATTGAAGAAAATAAATAAGAGATAAAAATAGAGTTTAAAAATTAAGAATAAATAAAGTTGAAAAATAAAGTCACAAAAAGATAATTAAGATATAGCCTTTATAGAAAAATGTGGTACAATATTTGTACGAAGAAAAGACAAATAGGGAAATCAATTTGGGATATTGATTTAAAAATATACAGGAAAAAGTACATGGAATGAATTTATTTAGAGGAGGACTTTTATGTCGGATCAAATTTTTATCTATCGTTAAAAATAGAGTTCTAACTTATGAACAGAAGCTGAGAACGTTGGCAGGAGCCGCTGAAGCTACACTTGATGTTCTTGGAATTACACCTGAAATTCAGGAATACAGAGATAAAAGGCATAATTTGTGATTTATTTGAAGGAAATGTTCCATACAGGGCAAGATATATTACACCTGATTATGAAGTGTTTATGAAACAGGGAAGTAAATTTCTTGAAATAAAGCCTGCAAAGGACATATGGGAAGCTACAACTAATTTACTTATATTATATAATCATGTACCTTCCATAACTACGTATCCAGTTTACCTTGGAAATCTTGATACGCTGCTTGAGCCATACATTAAAGATGAGGAAGAAGCATATAAGGCTATTAAGCTGTTCCTTCTTCAGATTGACAGAACTATTACAGATTCATTCTGTCATGCAAATTTAGGACCTCACAAAACAAAGGCAGGGGAAATGATAATGAGAGCTACAGCTGAGCTCAATACAATGACTCCTAACCTGACATTGAAATATGATGAAGAAGTGACTCCTGATGATTTTGCAGTATTGGCAATTGAAACAAGTTTGAAAGTTGCTAAACCTAGTTTTGCAAATAATAAAATGTTCAGAAAAGATTTTTATGGGGAAGATTATGCAATAGCAAGCTGCTACAATGGACTTAGTATCGGTGGTGGAGCTTATACCCTTGTAAGACTTAATCTGGCAAAATTGGCAAATGAAGCAAAGGATGAAGAGGACTTACTTAATAATGCATTGCCTGAAGCTGTTAAAAGAATGGCAAGCTACATGGATAAAAGAGTTAAGTTCCTTGTGGAAGAAAGTGGATTCTTTGATACAAGTTTCCTTGTAAAAGAAGGTTTAATCCATAGGGATAGATTCAGTGGAATGTTTGGAGTAGTAGGGCTTGCTGAATGTGTAAATAAAATAATAGGTGCAGAAAATAAGGAAGACAAGTTTGGATGGAGCGAGTATGCTGATGAATTTGGAGTAAGAATTATTGAAAGATTACAGGAATTGGTACACAACTACAAGACAGAGTACTGTGAACAACTGATAATCACTATGTACTTCATGCTCAGTGTAGGAATAGATACAGATGCTGGAATAAGTCCAGGATGCAGAATTCCTATAGGAGATGAACCGGCTTTACCTAAGCACATAAAACAGACTGCTAAATTCCACCCTTATTTTAAATCAGGAATAGGAGATATTTTCCCATTTGATGAAATGTCTTCTAAAAATCCGGCTTCAATTCTTGATATTATAAAAAGGTGCATTTAAGGAAGGAATGAGATATTTCTCTGTCTACTCTACAGATGCTGATGTAATAAGAATTACAGGATATCTTGTAAAAATCTGAAATGGAAAAATTATACAAAAATGAGCAGGTTATACAGCAGACAGTTGTATTTGGACTGGGGAGCAAGGGAAAAATTCTAAAATATTGGAAAGAAAAGTAAGAGGAAATGAATAATGAAAGGGATTGTTAACAAAATAATACCCTTCAGTAATGTTGACGGCCCGGGTAACAGGCTGTCAATATTTTTTCAGGGATGTAATTTTGACTGCCTATATTGCCACAATCCTGAAACAATAGAAATAATGAAGGAAGGAAACTGTTCAGATGATGTAACTCCAATGACAGTGGAAGAAATTATGAATGAAACTCGGAAGTTGCTTCTTTTATATCAGGAATTACTGTTTCAGGTGGAGAATGTACACTGCAATGGAGATTTTTAACAGAGCTTTTTACAGCAGTGAAGGATAAATGGCCAAGATTGACCTGTTTTGTGGATAGTAACTGCTCATTTCCACTTTGGACTGAAGAAAAAAAGAAATTTGTAGAAGTTCTGGATAAGGTAATGATAGATATAAAGGATTTACCGAAGAGGAACATAATCTTATAACAGGAACGACAACAAAACTGTTATTGAGAATTTCAGGTTTTTAGCAGAATGGATAAAATTTATGAAGTAAGGACAGTAATTGTACCTGAAATAACTGACAATGAGAAAAATGGTAGATAACATAAGTAAACTTATTTCAGAGTATAACAGTGACATAAAGTACAAGATTATAAAATTCCGTCAGAATGGTGTGAGGGAAGATGTTTTAAAGGCTTATACACCAAATGATGCCTATCATGAATAAGCTTAAGAGAATTGCAGTGAAAAATGGATTGAAAGATGTTGTGATTGTGTGATATATTAAGTTAAGAAAGAAGAATAACATGCCTAAAAATTATTGTAGAATCTAAAAATATTCTAAGATCCAGAGTAGCAAGGAAAAATATAAAAATCTATAAACTGAGAATAAAATGATGAAAAGAACAGAGGATATAATGCCTAATGTAAAAATGAAATTGCAATGGATTATGGTAAACAGACTATCCAAGCATACAATAGTTTTTGAAAAATCACCAAAGAAAATTATAGATGTAAATTCAGAAACTCAGGAATATAAAAATAACACTTCATTATAAAATTTGGCTAACCTTGTTTCTTGTTCATCTTATTATGACACAGTTAATCATTATACAAAACATAAAACACAGCTTTTGTAGTAATTTCAATAGCTATGATAGAAATTGTTATTTTGATTTATTTTGGAGCATTTGAACTGAAGGAAGTAAAGAAATAAATTAAGAGTTAAAAATAATCTATTTAATATTGATAAATTAAAAATATTAATCTAAGAGGATAAAAACATGGACTATGAAAAGTTATACGCTGAAATGTTAAATTATAGAAATGAAGAACAGGCAGAAAAATGTCAGCCTACATGCTTAATAAGTTTAAACATATTGGAATTAGAACTCCTGAAAGAAGAAAAATATTTAGAGCTAAGGAATATAAAAAGAACAGGAAAAATCTGAAAAATAGACTGGGATTTTATAAATAACTGCTGGAAAAATGAATATAGGGAACTACAATACTGGCACTTGATTATCTACAGGCAGTGAAGAACATTTTAACTGATAAGGATATTCCAAAATTGAAAGCACTTTCTCTTTCCAAGTCATGGTGGGATACAATTGACTGTCTTGACATGATTATAGGCGGAATAGCACTAAAATATCCGAAAGTAAATGATATTATCCTTCAATGGAGTACTGATGAAAATATCTGATTAGAAGAATAGCTATAGATCACCAGCTTTTTAAGAAAAAGAAAAACAAATGTGGAACTGCTTGAAAAAATTATTAAAAATAATTTCGGTCAGACAGAGTTTTTATTAACAAAGCTATTGGCTGGGCATTAGGGATTACAGTAAGACAAATCCCAAGTGGGTAAGAGATTTTATTGAAAAATAAGGATAAAAATGGCAAAATTAAGTATAAAAGAAGGAAGTAAATATATTTAATAAAAATTTGACAAATTAGTAGGCAATATCCTAATTTCTATTATATGAATCAGAATAAAAATTGACTTCTAATATGAAATAGGATATAATTAACATGTAAACTTAATAAAGATAAAAGTTTACATGTTTTAAAATTAGAGGTAAATATATGGGTTTTAGTAAGAGCATAGAGAAGAAATAAAAAATTCATTATAGATACCATTGACATGAGAGAAAATCCTATAAGAAAGTTCTTGAAAAAAATATCCAGTCAGTAGACAAACAGTATCAAAAATACATTAAAGGGGCTTTTAGAAGAAAAATATAATTGAAAAAGTGAAAAATGAATATCAGTTAAAATTTTATGTTAATGAACTGAAAAAGTACAAAAATAAAGATTTAGAAGAAGATATTATTTATAATGAATTTATTTCTGAATATGAAAAAGATAAAAAGAAAAATATACTACATATTCTAAATTATACATTTACAGAGATATTAAATAATGCTATTGAGCATTCAAGTGGAAATGAGATAACAATATACAGAAGATTATAAAGAATATTTGTATATATTGAAGATAATGGAATAGGTATATTCAGAAAAATTAAAGAAGATCATAATCTGGAAAATGAAAATCAGGCAATATTTGAATTACAAAAAGGAAATTAACTTCAGATGCTGAAAATCATAGTGGAGAAGGAATATTTTTACGTCTAAAAGTAGTAGACTTTTTCAAATAAAGTCTTTTGATAAAGAATTTTATACAGAAATGCTCATAATTTATATAATTTTCAAAAAATTGAGAATATTGATAATGAAATAAAAGGAACAAGTGTTTTATTTATTTTAGATAAAAATGCTGAAAGAACAACATTTCAAGTATTTCAGGAATACACAGATGATAACTATGTTTTTTTGATAAGACAACAATAACAGTATATCTGGCAAAAAGAATATAGGTGAGTCTTTCATGTCACGTTCGCAGGCAAGAAGAATATTGTTAAATGCTGAAAAGTTTAGAATAATATTTTTAGATTTTTCTGAAGTGGATATAATAGGTCAGGCATTTGCAGATGAGATTTTTCAGAGTTTATATAAATAAGAATCCTGATATTCAGATTATACCTATAAATGCTAATGCTGAGGTTGATTTTATGATAAAAAGAAGCCAAAGATAATAACAAAACATTCAAATAAAATATATATTTAGAGAAGGAGAGGATATATGACAAAAGAAAAGATAATTTTAGACTGCGATCCGGGACATGATGATGCGATTGCAATAATGGTGGCAGGACTACATGAAAAATTGATTTATTAGGAATAACAGTAGTTGCAGGAAACCAGACTTATGAAAATGTAACAAATAATGCATTGAGATATGCGATTATTTTGGATTTGATACTATACGTGTATATGGTGGGAGTAAAAGGTCCACTTCGAGAAAAACAGATTATTGCAAGTGATTTTCATGGAGAAACAGGTCTGATGGGATAAAATTACCTGGTACAGAAAGAAAGATTGAAGAAAAAGCATGCAGTGAATTTCATGGTAGATACACTTTTTGAAATAGTGAAGAGTAAGTTACACTTGTTCCTGTTGGACCTTTGACAAATATTGCAATGGCATTGAGACTTGAGCCTGAAATAAAAGGGAAAATTAAAAAGAATAGTTCTTATGGGTGGAAGCTGTGGTGCCGGAAATCATACTCCTTATGCTGAATTTAATATATGCCGATCCTGAAGCGGCTCACATTGTATTCTCATCAGGAGTGCCAATTGTAATGATGGGGCTTGATGTTACAAATAAAACAATGCCTGATGCTGAAATTGTAAATAAAATTCAGGCTACAAATACAAAGGCAAGTGACTTCTTATATCAAGGGCTACATTTTCCAAAAAGATATGATGAAAATGGGAATTTTTATCTATCATACATTACATGATGTTGTGACATTGGCTTATCTTATAGATGAAAGCATTGTTGAACTGGAAAAGGTAGAATGCAGAGTTGAAATCAAAGATTCTGAAAAAGTACGGTCAGACAGTGTCAGCAGCTGTAACTGTGAAGATACAGGAAATCAAAAAGGTAATGTTGTTATGGCAGGAAAGAAAAATTAATCTGGAAAAATTTCTGGAATCTTTCTATATGAAGTTATAAAATTGTACTAATTTTATGGTGTAAGTATGGGGAAAAATATGATATTAATATTGATTTCAATAGTAGCATTTGTAGCTGTATTGATAAATAGGGATTTTTATCTTGATTTTATTACCCTATATAGTAGCTTTTTATAATAATCGGAATTTTACTGTATAGAAAAATTAGAAAATAATGTAAAAAACCATATTTATGAATTATTTAGAATTTCACAATTCATTTTCTGTTTTGTATAAGTGAAATTCCAGTAAAAAGAATAAATATGGTTTTTATATTTTCTAAAAATTTAAGATAGCTTATTTTCTATTAATTATTATGTATTGTTATTTGTTTTTAAATATTCTTCCAGTCTTGTTTTTTTATATCTGATGTAGCAGGACCATAAATCACTTCTACATTTTCCTTATTTTTATAACTCCTAGTGCACCGGTAATTTTCAGTGCTGCATCGTTAACAAATAAAGAATTTTTACTTCCAGTTTTAATCTGAAGAGCAGTTATCAATATTTATTATATTTCTTTTCCTCCAAGAGCAAGAGGATTGCTTCAGTTTTTCAAGCTCCCTAATATTTTTCTTCAGAAATTTCTTCCTCAGGTTTTTCTGAATTTTTCTTCAAAAAGTTTTATTAGACTCATCAGTCGTATTTTCATTATCTTTATTTTCAGCAGTAAGACTACTGTCAGCTTTAATTTCTTCTTCAGTAAGCTTTCTAACAGTAACAGTATCTACAGCTGGAATAATTTCTTCTACTTTAATTTCCTTATCATATTGCACTATATTTTCTCTTCCAAGGGTTTTTAAATTAAACTTTGAAATAAGAATTCTAAATAGTAGATAATAAATTATGAAATAGGCAATTCCAAAAGGAATAATAGAAGTAAATCCTGTTTTTGCCTGTCCTTGTAATACCCAAATAAATAGTAATCTGCCAGTCCTCCAGAAAATGATACACCTGTTGCAGCATTCATAATATGCATCGTCACAAATGAAAGTCCTGCAAGAATAATATGTATTAGGTATAACAATGGTGCAGTAAACAGAAGAAGCAGTTCAAGTGGTTCAGTAAATCCAACAAGAATGAAGCAAAGTGCCACTGAAAAAGTAAACCAGCTATAAATTTCTTTTCTATCCTTTGAAGCCGCATTGTACATTGCAAGTGAAGCGGCAGGCAATCCAAACATCATAAATAAGTATTTTCCCTGTCATAAACCTTTGTATAATTAACGGAAAAATCTCTTTGTAGCAGGATCAGTAAGATGATGTAGGAACATATTCTGAAATCCTTGAATAGAAGTTCCTCTGCAATCATTTCTCCTCCTGTTTTTGCATACATGAGGGAAGGGAGAAGACATTTTGCAACCCAAAAGGCATCAGTATTCTTTCAATGACCCCAAATAGAAAGGTTCCAACATATCCTGTATTTTTATAAAAATCCTAAATTAGCAACTCCCTGTTTGAACAAGTGGCCATACAATATATGAAACAACTCCGGTAAAAATAGCACATATTACAGTCAGTAGTGCGGAAGCTTCGACAGTTTAAAAGAATTCTGCAACAGAAAGAGAATTCATATTTGAATATAATTTCATTTTTACAATATTTGCTATGTATTCCTGCAGTCATAAGGCCTGCAACAATTCCTCCAAATATTCCCATTTGCAGTGACTGTATTCCAAGTATGACACTTTGTCCTGCCATAAGCATTGCATATGGATTTTCAGGAGTGTCAGCTACTAGCGAAATACCTGGAATTATAGTTGTAGATAAGAGGCCGTTAATTGTCTGATGCATAATCAGAAAAATACTCCTCCCATAAGTGCCGCTGTAGGTTTTTCATATTTAGCAAATGCAAATGCTGTTCCAATTGCAAAAAGCAGAGGAAGATTTGAAAAATTATATTTCCAAGTTTCGACAGAATAATCAGAAATTCATCATAATGCCGTAGTTTTTAGTTACTGTAAGAGTATCACCGACAAAATATACTTTTCCTAAAAATATTCTGAAGGCCATATATCTTAATGTTTAAGCGTTTGTAAATAACGTTCCCAATCCCAGACAAAAGTCCGGCAAGAGGTAGCAATGATATAGGAAAAATTGAAGCTTTTTCCCATTGTTTCAAGCTTACTGGAAGCTTTATCTTCATAATTCCTCCCTAATAGTCTATTATTTTGATTTTATATCTTTCCAATCCAGTGATTTGGAGAATTCTTTAATAAATGCAATTAAAATTCCTAAAAATAATCCTGCAAAAATTCCACCTGCCAGAACCAACTTTTTATTTAATGCAGGTTTTACGTTTATATTTACAAGTTTTACAAGCGGTGAAGTATCACTTTTCAAAAAGTCTGTAATATGCAAGTCTTGAAACAAGAGTATCACTCAATGAATCTTTAGTTGTTCTCAAATCAACGTTATTTGCCAGGAAAGTGTACTGTTCTTCCAGCAATTTAATCTGTTTATCTAAAAAGTCATCTTCCTTGTAGCAAGGTATTTTGCAGCAAGGTCAGTATATTCCTCTGAAAAAGCTTTCTGCTTCAATCTTATTTGAATTGGAAAAATTTAACCTTTAACTGTAGGATCTCCTGTTTCTGTCTGTGCTGTTAGCTTTTTAGACATTTCCTTTAAAAATTTTTCTTCAGGAAGTTTTGTATTTGTCAATGTTTTTGAATTTTTGTATAAATCTGAAGAAATCGAAGGAATTTAATGAATACTGGGAATTTTTCCCAATTTCATTTGAAAACCTCGTCATTTCCATATAAAATAATCTCACTTTTAAAGGACTTACTTGTAAAGGCATAAAAACCTGCCAGCCCAGCCATAAGAACAGTAACTAGTCCTATAAGAAAAATATTTTTATAAATTATTTTTGAATATTATATTTAAGTTTATTGATTGTTCCTTATTTTCACTCATTATATTATCCTTTCAATGTTAAATTTTTATCTAATAACCCATGTTAAAAAATCAGAAAGAGCTACATATAGATTTTTATCATATGTATATTACAATGAAATTTTTAAAATTTTCAAATAAAAGTAATACATAACTGTTTTTAGTTATAAAAATATGATAGAATATAGAAATAACAGTATTTTAACTATGAAAGGAAAGATTATGTATATAAATAAAATTGTAAAAAGAAATTCAAATTTCTGATATAAGAAAAATATATGAAAAATGCAGACATATGACAAGCTATAAATATGTCAATTGGGGAGCCTGACATTGATGTGCCTGAGGAAGTGAAGGGAGGCTGTGCATATCATGCAGTAAACACAAGAATAAAATATTCTCCAGTAGGTGGAATGCCTGAATTACGTATTGCTAATTTTTATAATGACAATTTCAATGGGAAATTTTCTTTAGATAATGTTCTAGTGACAGTGGGGTCTACAGAAGGACTGGGATCAGTAATGAAGGCTATAATTGCTGAAGGTGACGAAGTGCTGATGACAACCCCTGCCTATGTGGGATACGGTTCATTGATAAAATTAACAGGGGAGAGCCTAAATACATTGATTTGAGGGAAAATGAATTTAAGCTGACAGCAGAAATACTTGAAAAACATATAACGCCAAAAACTAAGTTAATAATTCTGACTAATCCAAATAATCCTTCAGGAACAACTTTACCAAAGGAAGAAATGGAAAAATCTGCAGACTTGTTAAAAAGATAAGGGAAATATACCTTTTAAGTGATGAAATATATGCTTCAATAGTTTTTGAGAATATACTTCATTTGCAGAATATTGGGAAAAAATTGGAAAAACAGCTTATAATAGTGAGCGGATTTTCAAAATCACATTCAATGACAGGATACAGAATAGGGTATATAATCACAAATCCTGAATTACAGCTTCAGGTGAAAAAGGCAAGTCAGTATAATGTTACAAGTACTTCTACATTGTCACAGTATGGTGCAATGGCGGCTCTTGGAAAAATGTTCTGACAGAAGGGAAGTTTCTGAAATATACAGAAAAAGGGTTGATTATTTTTAAGAATGAACTGGAAAAATGGGCTTCAAATGTCTTGAACCTAAAGGAGCATTCTATATTTTTGCCGGATATGAAAATATAGACAGGCTTCAAAAATATGAAATCTTTGGATTTTTGCACTGGATTTACTTGAAAAACAGGTCTTGCAATTGTACCGGGGTCAACATTCCAGGTGGAAGGTTATGTGAGATTTTCAATAGTGCACGATATTCCCTATATTGGAAGAGGCAATTGGAAGGTTAAAAATATATGAATTTATAAAACATGGAGAAATTAATGGAAAATATGGAGAAAATTAAATAAGAAACCTTTGAGAAAAGGATTTAATACAGTTAAAAATTGAAAATCTTGATACAAAAGGCAGAGCATATGGTTTCTACGATGAGAATAAAATATATACAAATATAAATGCTGCAAAAGACCAGATTGTTGAATGAATTTTTGTGAAAAGACGTCATAAATATGAGCTGATACATTGTAAAAATAATTGATTTTGCAGGAAGAAAAATGCAATTTATGATGATGAAGCAAGACAAAATGGAGGCTGCAACTATCAGTACTATACTTATGAAGAACAGCTGAAATTAAAAGCAGGACATATTAGAACTGGACAGGATGATAAGAATGAATATATTTTTGAAGAACTGGTTAAAAAGTCCAAAACCCTGAAAAATATAGGAATAAAATGGAGTTCAGCTTTGAAATGCAGTAAAAGACGGCCCAATAATCCTTGGCCTTCATAAACAGAACAGTTTTCACGATATTGTGGAAGTTGACGGGCTTAAGCTGATGGATGATAATTTTAATCAGATATATATTTTCTGTAATGAATTTTTGTAAAAAAACAGGTTTTGACTTCATCATAGACTTGATCATAAAGGATTTTTCAGAAATCTTGTAATAAGGAAAGCAGAATTTACAAAACAGATTTTAGTAAATATTATAAACTAACTACAGAAATCGAGGAAACTCAGAAGAGGGAGTTTTCGGAAATGTTCAAGGAAGGGCTTCTGGCTCTAAAATTGAGTGACGGATTTAAAATTTCATGAATTTTACATACATTTAATGATAATTTTTCAGATATGGTAACTTTCGAAAGTGAAACAATTTTATACGGTGAAAGGGATTTGACGGAAGAAATATTTGGACTGAAATTTAAAAATAAGTCCATACAGCTTCTTTCAGACAAATTCTGATGGAGTGGAGCTTTTTATGGAAAAGTTATGGAGTACATTGATAATGTCGATGAGAATACAAATGAATGTACTATTTTTGACTTATTCAGTGGAACTGGAACAATAGGTCGATTGTATCAAAAAAAGGCTAAAAAGTTTATGGAATAGAACTTGTGGAAGAGGCAGTCAGAAAAAGCCAATGAAAAATGCAAGATTAAACAATATTGATAATGCAGAGTTCATTGCGGGGATGTATTTGAGAAACTTGACGAGCTAGAAGAAAAGGAAATAAGCCTGATATTATAATTCTTGATCCACCAAGACCCGGAGTTGGGGAAAAGACTATAATGAAGCTTCTGAAGTATGATGTTTCAAATATAATTTATGTTTCATGTAATCCGAAAAACACTGGTTCAGGACTTGATAACTTTTCAGGAGAATGGTTATGAAGTTGTGAGGGTTTGCCCTGGTTGATATGTTTCCGTGACACCACATATGGAAGTAGTGAGTATGTTAAGGAAAGTAAGGATTTAGAGGATTGAGAAAAATAATTTAAAAAGAAGGGATAGTAAGATTATGGCAGATAAGAATACAGCCGTTATTGGATTTGAAAAACAGATATGGATGCTGCATGTGTTCTTCGAGGGAATATGGATGCATCAGAATATAAGAATGTGGTATTAGGATTAATTTTCTTAAAATATATTTCAGATAAATTTGATGATAAATATAATGCTCTTGTTGCTGAAGGAGACGGTTTTGAAGAAGATATTGATGAGTATACATCTGAAGGAATTTTCTTTGTACCAGCTGGAGTCGTTGAGTGAAATTGCATCAAAGCACATACTCCTGAGATAGGGTACTGTTATTGACGAAGCAATGCGTGCTATTGAAAAAGAAAATAGAAGGCTTAAAGATATTCTGCCTAAAAACTTTGCACGTCCAGAACTTGATAAGAGAAGACTAGGTGATGTAGTTGATTTATTTACAAATATTCAGATGATAGAACATGGAAGTGAAAAAGATATTCTTGGACGTACTTATGAATATTGTTTGTCAATGTTTGCAGAACAAGAAGGAAAACGTGTGGAGAATTCTTTACCCTTCTTGTGTTGTACGTACTTTAGTAGAAATATTAAAGCCTTTTAAAGGACGGGTTTATGATCCTTGTTGCGGTTCAGGAGGTATGTTTGTACAGTCGGCGAGATTTGTGGAAAATCACAGTGGAAATATTAGCAATATTTCAATTTATGGTCAGGATTCGAATCCAACTACTTGGAAAATGGCACCATGAATCTTGCAATTAGAGGAATTGAACCAGATCTTGAGGTTATTCTGCTGATACTTTTTCAGAAGATCGGGCATCCAATATTACGTGCAGACTATATACTGGCAATCCTCCGTTTAATCTTTCAGGTTGGGGTGCTGATAAATTAAAAGAAGATGTTCGTTTTCAGTATGGAATGCCACCTGCAGGAAATGCCAACTTTTGCATGGTTACAGCATATGATTTATCATCTTTCTCCGGCAGGCCGAATTGGTATGGTATTAGCCAATGGTTCTCTTTCTTCTCAGTCAGGTGGAGAAGGAGAAATTCGTAAAAATATTATTAATGCTGATTTAGTTGAATGTATTGTGGCAATGCCTACGCAATTATTTTATACTACACAAATTCCAGTATCTCTTTGGTTTCTTAACAAACAGAAAAAACAAGCTGGAAAAACTTTATTTATTGACGCTCGTAAGATGGGAACAATGGTAAGCCGTAAATTACGTGAACTTACAGATAAAGATATTATGAACTTGCAGATACCTATACAGCCTTTGTTGATGGAACATTAGAAAATGAAAAAGGGTTACTGTGCAGCAGTTGGAACAGAAGAGATTGAAAAAGCAAGATTATATACTTACTCCGGGACGTTACGTAGGTATTGAAGAACAAGAAGACGATGGAGAACCATTTGAAGAAAAATGGCTCGTCTAACATCAGAACTTTCAGAAATGTTTGCAAAGAGTCGTGAACTTGAAGAAGAGATTAGGAAGAAGTTGGGACGATTGGGTATGAGATCTAAATGGGAAAGAAAAACTATGTGGAAATTACTGATTTCAATCCTCGTGAATCACTTTCAAAAAGGAACAATAGCTAAAAATATCTATGGACAAGTTACAACCATTTTTGTAGGGGATATCCTTCTTATGAATTTGAAGCATTTTCAGGTGGTACAAAATTTCGTAATGGTGACACTATAATGGCACGGATAACACCATGTTTAGAAAATGGGAAAACTGCTAAAGTATCAGTACTAGATGATAATGAAGTAGGTTTTGGCTCTACAGAATATATTGTGTTCCGAGCCAAGGAAGGAATGGATGAAGATTTTTCTATATTATTTAGTATGTAGTTCAATTATTAGAGAACCAGCTATTAAGTCTATGGTTGGCTCATCTGGAAGGCAACGTGTACAAATGGACGTGGTACAGAATTTAGAAATTCAAGTTCCACCAATAAAAGAACAAAGAATAATAGGAAAAATTTTACGAAATTTAGATGATAAAATACAATTTAATAATAAGATAAATAAGAATTTAGTAGTTTAAATATCAAGATTTTTGAAATATCAATTTACCTGACATTAGTTTTAGATAACAAATTATCTTTTAATTGATAAACTTTTATTTTCATCTTGATTACTACGAACTCAAAAGAAAGAAAAATAGGTTTAATAGTAAAAATTAAATTCAGAAAGATTGTATTTTCTGGAGGTACTACACTTTCAACGATTTTTAAGTTTGCTTTAGCATAATCTTTGGTGAACAGCCAGTCGATTAATCGATTTTACTGGTGTACGTTTAAAAAAGTAGTATAAAGCTTTCAACATTAAAGTCACGTTTCCTGTCTATGATATATGAGCAATGATTATTGGACCCTAATTATCACTGTCACCCAAATATATTGCTATAAATAGGATAACACTTGATTATCAACAACAGTGCCATCTTCTCTAAAAGACGATATAGTACCATCAAATATATATCATCGACATGGTCCATCAATAAAGCTGCTCCATAATAGGGATAAATACGTTTTTACATTTTAGATCTTTAAGCTAGATAGTCCTATACGTTTTGAATCGTAATTTCTAATAACATCATTTACAGTTCCTATAACTAATTGCATGATGTAATTTGTCTTCTAGTAGTATGGATATACTTGATTGAATAATGCTTGAGCTTTTGCTGCTCTAAATTCTTATTTAATATAACCTTCCAACAACGGCGGAAGTATAAAACCAACGGAACTGCCGCTGAGTCGTTCTTTGGAAATAAAAAGGAGAACGAATTATGAAACAAAGAATTATTGATGAGATTATGCAACAAATGTTGTCGTATCTCGATAATGCTCAACTACGAAATTACAAGAAGTAATGAATCATATACTTTATAGTTATGATATTACAAAAAAAGTTGAAACAAGGGAAGATGATAGCCAAAAAGCTGATTTATTCTTTTGTTGCAGCTAAGAGAATTGAAGGTTGTTCGGAAAAACTATAAAATATTATTTTGCTAAACCATTGAAAATACGATAAATACAATTTCTAAAGAAGTAAGACATATACAAACGGATGATTTGAGAAATTATTTAACAGATTACCAAGAGAAGAATGGATCCAGTAAGATTACAATTGATAATATTCGAAGAATTTTTATCTAGTTTTCATGAGCTTTGAAGATGAAGATTATATTGTTAAAAAGCCCAGTACGTCGAATTCATAAGGTTAAAAACGGGACTAATATAAAAGAAACATACAGATGAAGAACTTGAAATAATGCGTGACGGTTGCACTGAATTGAGAGACCTGCAATGATAGATATGCTAGCTTCTACTGGAATGCGTATAGGTGAAATGGTACTTTTTAAATATAGCTGATATTAATTTTTACTGAAAGAGAATGTGTTGTTTTTGGAAGAAATAAAGAACGTGTGTATTTTGATGCACGAACCAAGATTCATCTAAAGAACTATATTGATAGCAGAATAGATGATAATCCAGCTCTTTTGTAACATTAAAAGCTCCTTTTTGAGCGTATTAAACAGAGTGGAATTGAATCTCGATTACGCGCATAGGTAAGATACTAGGTATTGAGAAAAGTTCATCCACATAAATTTCGTAGAACATAGTAAATGTAGCGATTGATAGAGGAAATGCCAATTGAGCTACAACAATTGCTTGGTCATAAAGAATAGATACGACCTTGCACAGTATGCAATGGTCAAACAGAGTAATGTTAAGATTGCTCATAAAGAAATATATAGGTTAGGAAGGAGAAAAAGTGAAAATAGGATATCGTAAATTTTCAAAACGGATACGCTTTTTAAATCAAAAGAATTTATTTCTAATGGGGATTATAAAGTTATTAAAATAAAAAGAATTAAAAGATGGAAAGTAAAATTTTTAATGATAGTGCTTCAATAAATATTGAGAATATTCAGAATTATGAAAAAGTACATAGTTAAAAAGGATGATATTTTATCGCTTTAACAGGTGATCCAGTCAATAAAAATAATCCCTTTAAGCTGGGTAGGGAGAGTATCACTCCGAAGGCGATATTCCAGCACTTTAATCAACGTGTACGTAAACTAAATCCAAAATAAAACAGTCAACGCAAACATATTACGGTTACTAGAAATTTTGGCAAATTTTTATGCATTACGCTTCTACATTAAGCCAGTGCCAGTCGTGTCACTGACCGACAGCGGTGAGACATGTTGACATACCTTCGTTGGATATACCATAAAGTTGTAGACATCTTTGGATTGTATTTCGAATAAAATAAATGAGGACATAAAATAAATAAGAATCTAGAGCAGCAAGCACAAAGCTATTATGCAATCAGGGCACTTTCATCATACTAGAAGACAAATTACTCAATTGGGTCATCGAATTGTAAATGATGTCATCGAATTACATGAGTCCAACAACGTACAGCCTCACTATCTGGCATCCAGCACTAAAACGAACCCAATGTAGCCGAACGTGATCCCCATATGGACTTGCAGCTCTAAACTGATGGACTATGTCGATGAATATACTATCCACGACGGCAAGATGTTACTCTCTTCCCGAGACAGTCCATGGTACTGATGTTGATAATCAAGGTGATCGATTTACAATACATACATACGCGATCAGTTTTGGGTCCAGATCATGCTCATACCAACAGGAAGCGTGACTCATTTAATGTTGACAGTTTAACAGCTCACTATTAAACGTAGCACCAGATAGCGCAAACTGATTACTCACTGGGCCATACTAAACAGAAGATTAGCTGCCAAAGCTTACAAAATCGTTTGAAAATTGTAATACCTCCGTTACTAGAAGATGCAGCACTGAGAGGCAGGATATCACTATTAAACCTATCATTTGAATCGTCAGAAAATCAAGCCTGAAATAAAAAGTCTCACTGACCGAATTAAATTGTCCAGATAATTTTGCCATCGACACCATGTCAGCTGGAATTGATACTCACATCTTGATATTTACGCTACTGGCATTCTTATTTAGTTGACAGGTCGGTCACGAGGGCAGGAGGTTAAGATGCTGATGGTTGAAGATGTCACAGACGACATGAAGATGAACAAGCACTAGAGACCAGCTAGTAAACCACGCGCCAGAAGACGATGGTGTGCACTAGATTTGAGTCCAGAGACCATACTAGCCCTCTTAGACCCCACCTGATAGAAAGCTTTGCGGCTGTACTAACAGTGACCTCCTTAGAAGCAATAAATGAAGTATTGTCTAAACTGACACTTTGAGACCGGAAGTTCTTTGCAGCGGATACAGTACGGCGGATCTATCTGCAAACATGAAACATACCGAGTAAACTCGTTTTGTGAAAGCGAAGAAGCAGTCTTTGATTGTACGTCTCATTGATTATGAAAATAAAAGAGAATAAACCTTTCGTGTGGTTAATCAATTTGCATTTCTTGAAAATGAAACAATCGTCGTCCAGACATTATTTTATTTATAAATGGATTACCTTTGGTATTAATGGAGCTTAGGATCAAGCAAAAGATGAAGTAGAGCTGAGAATGCCTACAACCAAATCGTAATTATATGAAGGATATTCCAACTATTTTTACTATAATGCTATTTTGCGATAGAGTCGTTCATCGACCACAAGGGTAAAGTTACATATCTGGACTTGATTGTTTTATGGAAATGGAAGATAAAAGATGGAAGTTGAAGATACTTCACTTTGCTCGATTTGAAACTTTTTATGAAGGTATGTTCTCAAAAGGAACGTTTACTTGATATACTATTCTTATTCCTCAGGTAAAAATGAAAGATTTTGAAAGTATTAGCAGGATACCACCAATATTTAGTGTTCGTAAAAGCTATCGAAAAGCAAAGATAGCAACAAAAACAGATGGTAAAGCTGAGAGTTTCTTTGGCACTACACAAGGTTCAGGAAAATCACTATCTATGGCTATGTCACTTTACTACAAGAAGTACTAGAAAGTCCAACTTGATTGTTATGACAGACGTGACTGACTTTGATGACTCAGTTTCTACCTCACCTCCTCCGAATGTGAAAAATTTCTCATGTCAGCCACCGTACAAGCTGGAAAGTAAGGAACACCGAAGACACTTCTTGAGGAGAAATGTACATGGACTATATTACAACTATGTTAAGTTTGAACGTGGAGAAAACTCTTTATCGTAGAACGAAAGAAATATTATAGCAATGGGCTGATCGAAGCTACATCAAAGCGACAGTATGGATTTAATGAAAAATAGTTATTTCTGAGCACGAAAAGGCGAAAAGAAGCTCGTGCACAATAATTGGGAATGCCTGTCACACTATTCACGAGGTACAGCGTTAACGCCACTTTTTATATGACCGACAGAGAAACCAACCCAATGTCGACAAAAGGACACACACGTGAAGCTGGTGACTATAATAGATAAGCTACCTGATACGACACAGGTAGTAGAAGACGAGAACTTGTCCAGTATACTATGAAACAAGTCAATTAAACTTGATAAAACACTTGAACTTATTATTGATTCCACTTATGATGTTTTAGAGGAACAGTCTGAGGTAAACTATTGAGCAGACGCTTGACAATGGAAAGTGTTCTTAGGTGCTGATTCTACGGCGAATCCCTTTCAGTGATGACATTGCTAATCACTGTGACATAGAGCTCAATCTTCATGACAGCGACAGCAATGACTGCAGCTTATTCAAGACCAATTGCCATGAAAATATATCATCGTAGTTTTGAAAATCTGTCCGTGATTGAATGAAAAGTTGCGCAGCAATGACAAGCGGCATGTCGACCCATGAAGACTGGAAAGAAATCATTGACACGAAAATCTCAGCAAAACAGAACTGTTGGACTTTAAAACAATGATAATCGCGAAAATAGCGCGACGGTTGCTGACATGTAATCACGATTGATGTTCTTCTCTTGCAACAATGTACGCGTACGTCGGCGGCTGGCAGGCAACTTTGATGCGCTGCTCGCCCGTGTTAATCGCGCACTAAAGAAGCGCAGTGGAATGATTGTCAGAACATGTTGCGAATTGCATTCGTGCTGAAAAACGCACGAAGGAACGTACTGGGCGTGACCAGGCAAAATATCGGATGATATGGAGACGTGCAAAGTGTAGCATTACCCTAAGTTTCAGGAGAAACTACAAAGTATGGTGTGATTTATTACGGATTTGATTTATAGTAACTTTTATTGACGGTATCCACCACCATGACGCCGCTCAGGTGATTTTACCGTACAGGTGAGTAAACCTTTTATACCGATAAGACCCGACAGACAGCGATTTATTCTTAAAGACAGCATGATGCCATTAAAGCAATCACATTCAATGTGTTCTGGCATCCACCAAAAAGTGAGTCGCCAGAAGCGGCATATATGAAGCTATATTACGCCAGCAGCACAAAATGACTGACGGTGGCACTCATGCGGAAAGACTTTCACCACCAAGAAAGAAAACAAACTGATGAAATCAATACCTTTATTGAAAGCTGCAGCTCCTAAAAGTGAAGGAGTTACCACATTTGATAGTAGTAAAACAGGAGGAGCCAGTTTCACCTGATTTGATTCGGCTGTGTTAGATGAGCTCTTCGAAACGAAAGAAAAGAATATTAAGGTTGCGAAATTGAAGAAGTTGATACCGAATGTTTCACTTTATAAGAGTTGAACAAATGAAGTTCAACCAGAAAAGTCTCGAAAAATTGCAAAGCTACGAATTTATTACAATGGACTGACATAGCCGAAGCAGTAAAAGCAACTTTAAAACAGCCCAAGAAATAACAGAGTTACATATGGTCAAAAACCAGGATCGCACAAGAACAGTATTTTCATGATGCATTGACTGAAACCAGAGCATACCAAGACTTACTATCGAATGATGCTCTTTACTCAATCTCTTTACAAGAGAATTTGACGGAAATGTTGCGTAAAAGGTCAGAACAAATTGACTGGCAGAAAAAGAAACAGCTAGCGCTCAATGCGCATGCTACACAGATTATTGAGAGAGATATAATTATCCGCCAGAAGATTGCGATTTCCAGCAATCACACCGTACTAGTCAATGATGAACTTTGGACAGATAATAGTGATGTGCCAGTAATTAAAGAGAAAGTAGTTAACATTTATTCCTTTAGATTAAAAAGCAAGAGGTAGTGCAGATGGTATTGCCAGAAGATTACACTACATATAATAAAAGTAATACAGAGACACATCTGGATCCAGGAGAAGGAGCGTGGATTAGAGTCCAGCGAATGAAAGTCCGTCTAGTTGAGGGACCGTGACAGTATGCTAATATGCCAGCCCACCAGAGCTTGTTGCTGCGGTAATTCGCAGTGAAGATAAGACATTTGCTACACAAGTCACGGTGACCAGGACTTTAAAGGGATCATGGACTCCCAGGTGGAAAAGATCGAGCAAGGCGAGATGACACCAGAGGAAGCCTTACTGTGAACAAGAAGAGCTTGAGATAGACAAAGTCGAGAAATCATTCATACAATTGAGTACGATTATCCAATGCTTTCATTTATCAATGGATTGCTTTTGGGTGACTATTAAAGGTGACCTTATTCTTACAGCAGGAAGATGTTAGCCGCTAACAATGGATCAGATTTAAGCGATGCAGTCGTTGCCAACGACATTATTTTAATTGATCAATTACAAATGAGCAAAGAAATAAAAGGCGCGTGACGAAAGTCGTTTCAACAGAAGGAAAACCTTAGGAAGTGGTCGTTATACTATCCAGAGCGCGTTAATGAAAATGAAGACGATCGCAAAGCTTTGCAGGCGAACACACCGAAGGCGAGAACACAATGGATGACAGGATATTTCGAAAAATATTTAAAGAGTGCGCAAGACGCAGCCGAATAGATGGATGCACTCATTTTATTGCCAGCATGACGACGACAGCGTCGAAAGCAAGATCTTGATTGATTGTTTGCGTTTCTCAAAGAGAGATGATTTTCAAAGAGCGTTTGAATACGATTGGTAATGCTTTTAACGGTCTGAACATCATTCAGAGCCAAAGATGATTGATGCACCACTGTATGCGAAAAATAAAAGAGTTGATTTTTAGAGTTTAAGAGTGGTGTCAGACAGACGTGATCATAACAGGGATGTTCAAAACAACTAACAGGACACACATATAGGAATTAGACGCTGTAATAAGGAAGTTGTAAATCAAACTAACTAGTGTAACTGACTTGAGCACTGACTGACAAACCAATGATGAGGCAACAGAGTACCAAAGAACCCAACAATCATCGTGCGAGACGAACGTTAATGCTATGGCGTCAATTGCAACACCATGTGATAATAGCACGCCTGAGTGCATATTAGATGGAGAAGTGCTTAGATCCAGCATATCAGGCATTACGCGCTTATTCGCCAAAGCGCGAATTGATAACTATGTGCCACACAATGATAAAAGTGTAATGAGTGCGTGAGAATAGCACTCAACTCAGATCCACACCCCACACTTCCCATTGTCAAGGAGGGCCCGGTACAGCAAACAGCGGACGGTTTTGACCCGTCAGAAGAGCGTTGGCCAGGAATCAAAAGTACAACACGTTACAGGAATGCTAACTTAGAGAATTATTTTAATCTCAATTGCTTTGACGGAGACAACGATACAAACAAGATCCTTCAAAACCGGCACGTCGCGCAAAAATTAATAAAGGAAAACACTAATGATTTAGAAGGTTTACAACAACTGATTGGACATATAGAACTTTACAGCAAGCAATGATTGTGATAACTACGAACAGGTACGTGGCTTTATCCATAGAAGACAGATTACTCTGCCGATGAAGCTCAAACTGAAAAGCAGGAATTATTTGAAAATTGCAAACAAGCTAGCCAAAAAGTCCGCAAAATATGAAAAAGAGTTTGACTTTTAAATACCCGCGTAATCTGGATGAAGCAGAAATCTGCAGCTACTGACTATTATCAGCAATCAAAGGTGGCTAATAGAGAAATCGATACTTACTATTCATTGAAATAAAGCAAGAGAGAGATAGCGAGAAGAAGATGGCGAAAAAGACATCCTAAATTCTATTTATTTGTTAAATCGGAATGAAACTCAATGTGAAAGATAAAGGCATTTTGTTCCAGATGAAGGAAGTCAAAACATAAATTGTCCATGAGATCTGGCGTAAACTGCAGTATCAGAACTATGCGTAAAACAAATCAAAGAAATGATATTGGTGGATCCGACATTAGAGATTGCGAACTATATCAACAGGCGATACCACACTGCAGCAAACAGACAGACGACAGGTTATGAAGCTATAGCACGATGAAGATTTATTGAAGGCTTTAGGATGGCGAAGAAAATCTCGTTGTCGCCGACAAAAGAAGACGAACCGACAGGTAGCTGAAGGCGTGCATTGCAATCCTTTCAACAAAGGAAACCACGACTTCTGCGATCAGACGACAACCATGACAGAGCTGGTGGTGACGATTGGCAAGGCACTGGTTTACGAGCAGCCAGCAACCAATCCTCGTTTTCGAGTCTCGGTCGTCGGCATGCTTAGAGCTGATGATACCATTCTGCGCTGCGAACATAGCCACGTCTTATGGAGAAATGGGATTGACATGTTAGAACCCTGGAACGCACTCCACCAGCAGTAAAGAAGCGAACATAAATTAATGAGCAGTATAAAGAAAACACCAAAGTTAATATCAGTTAGCATGAAGTGAGCAATCACCCAGCATGCCCGCATATCGTCTCCTGACTAGACCACGACAGACCACATATTTATGTCGAAGATGAAGCTGCTACAAATCGCCTGAAACAACCTGTTAGAACTGCAGACGTGAAGACAACGTATAACCAGCTACTAAATATGTGTTGCAGTGTTCGCGACATGCATTGAATGTTTTCTAGACAGGTACAGTATTAATAAGAATTAAAAGGAGAGATATAGTACAAATGGAGAAAAGAAAATAATTTAAAAGTAAACTAAAAGAAAGAATTAGGAGCGATACTATTGCGCCAATAGAAAAGAAGCTTTTGGGATTTTGATTGTTAAAGCGAATTCTACTTCTTCCTGGTGCACGATCTCAACGTCTTTTGTATTTATACCACTACTAGCGTTTGTATAGGTATTTTACAATATCGTGCGCCAATAATTTTGTTAACTATTCTGAGTTAAAAGCTCTAATTGCGTAACTGACAGCGAATGCACGCGAAAGACAGAGAAAACACAGATTGCCAATATGTGAGCCGGTCCACGCATAGAATCCTGTCTATGCGGCAATATGTGGATTACTGCTGACTATTATGGCTTACTGGAATCAGGTGAGGTACTGAGTTAAAGAGATGAATGTCTATTATAGGCATAATCTTTACCATCTGTACCACTTTATGGATAAAACTGTCTATTATCAAAAGCACAAGAGATGAAATAAAAGCTGGCTTCACGAAGCTACAGATGGTGTATATCTATTGTAAGAAATCCAATATATTCTGGGCTTCACGTTTATACAGGAATCTTACTTTTGGCCTCAAACTCGTATTTATTGATATTACCCTTTATCTTGGGCTCTATTTCAACAATATTAATGAAACTTACAGCACAAACGGACGAAGGAAAAATGGAGGAAGAATATGCACCATACTGCAAGCAAATCAAGACACTGGCTTAGGAAGAATACTATCCCCAACATCTCAGAAAGATGACAAAAGAAATGTAATACAGTTATCAACTGAAACGAAATTTAATACAGATATTTACTTCTGATAAAAATGATATTACAATGTCATCCATCCAATACCTGGCAAAGGAGATAGCTCAGAATGCTAAATTAGCACCTACATAGTATGTCATTGTAAATTTAAGCTGAGAAGTGTAACGATACCTCTTATTCTCGGCAAATAAGTTTGTTAGGAGTCAAACGTCCTTACGATTCTTATGGTTAGGAGGTAATGTATTTTGGGATAATTTGAAATGCAAAGTATTGGAAAATGAGTAGTTAAAAAAGATAAACTAAAAATTTCAAAATAGCTGCTTTGTAAGTTTAGAGACATGTTAGATTTTAACAGATAACGAAGAAATAGAAATTATAGACAGAATGGAAGTCTGCAGAAGATTCAGAACCAAAACCAAATATGAAAGAAAAAGAAAATAACAAAAATAGGAGATAAATTAAATTTTCGGTTTGATCTTTACATCTGAATCCTTCAAAGAAGTAATATCAAAAACAATAGGAAATGAGTAATAATAACTACGGGTCATGCAACGAAACATTAGTCCACTAAGCCTGAAACAGTTCTAAAGTGATCTGTCCTGCTAAAGAGACAAATTACAGAGCTATAGAGGAGAAGATGAGTCAGATCTGCTGAGACTGAGATTCTACTATTGAAAATATGCGTGCAGAAAAACAGAAAATAAGTGATACACTAAATATCAGATTGAAGAACTGCATAACCTGACTGTACAATCAACTTGACCTAAGCGATATCTCAAGCTGGTATAAAACAATCAGGAAGAACTTTCAGGAAATGAAAGATGACTTTACATGCCGCGTTTAGTCCAGGAGTGATAAACGACTGAAGGAAAAGCAAATTTAGAACCTGAAAACCACACATTAGAGATTTTCATTTAATGAAATGAAGCTTTTGAGAAGAATTGCAGCGAAATAGAAGTCCAGAAAAGAACAGAAAGGAAAGAAAAACAGAAGGAGAAAGTACATTTACTGTTAACAGATCGAACATCCTTCTTGATATGAAATCTGAAATGTATCTCAAATTTATATGGAAGAATGAATTAACTGAAGAAGAAATAATAATGTTAGAAATAAATGCTCCTTCGTCACTAATTTCACAAGACCTTTAGTAGCATTTAGTTACTGAAGTCCATATCTGCTTGAAGATTCCATTTTAGATATGAGACAGAAATGTAAAATAGGAAGAGGACATCTCAAAATAGTAAAATTAAATATAATAATGGACACAACTGTTCAGGAGGTAAGGTATAATGACAAACAAGAGCAACAAGGAAATCAAGAAGAATTTCTAAGTTGATACTCAAAGCTCTATATATCAACTGATGCCCGCAGGATTAGGACCAGCCTCTATCCCAAAAGTCACCATGCATAAAACGGCTGAAAAAGAAACAACATGGTTGGAAAACAAAAGAACCTTAAAATCGCTTTCATGAAGTTGAAAAGCAACAACAACAGAAATAATTGGAATTACAACTTGATAATAATTTAGCTATATATTTCCGATTAATTTGAGACATATGAAAATTGATACTGGTGCACAGTATAGTATTATAAGATATTACTCTGCATAAACAGTTTACCAGCTGTCTCATAAATTAGTAGCAGCACGACACAAAACTCACAACAAAACTTCCAAATTTCCCTTTTCTTTACATAAGCACACACTTGACAAAGTAACTCAAAACTAACCCCTATTATAATGAAATGGAGGAGAAAGGAAATGAGACGCAAAGCATTACCATTGTACATCATGCAATACTGACTATGGACAACACATGATGTTCAGAGAAGACACATGGACTGTGGCGATGAAACAATAATGCCTGACATCACAGAAAAGATGTTCCGGTAGGATTTAAGGTGCAAAAGTGATGCAGAAAAGGGAGCGATTCCAAAGCATTGTTGGAGTTGATACTACGGAATGAGGTATGAAATTCCAAAGCTGGAACGCGTAGACACTGACAGGCATACAATCATATAAATGAAAGATTCCATCAGCCAAAATTACAGGAGGCATCCAGACACCGACTTTCAGTACTATAATGCAAGCCCAAAGAGAAAGAGAGTCTATTCAAGGGCACTTGGCACTTTGACGGTGGAAACGCCCGGCTGGCGTCGCAACACGCAGCAAGGACATGACCATTAGTAGTCTGCCATTCAGGATCCAGTAGTAATTTCGACCGATATTTGTAAAGTAATATAACAAATGCTTGAACTTTGACTCCTGAAAGCCTCATAAAAATGACTCCCAAATGGTACAACTCACCTGGAAGAGACGGGAAAACTAAGTCGACAGTATTACGTCAAATACACGGTACATATGATAGGGAGAAGGCTCCAAAGTTATATAAACGACATGAAAATAGCTCATTTGCTAGCGAAAATCGTAGACGATAGAAAAATACTGACTGGATACATGATTTGAATGTAGATAATTTTACAATCTGTACATAATTATATAGACTTTTGAAGATGACAGTCAGAAAAGGTGCAACTGCAAGAAAAGGACAGAAAATGAATAGTTCCAATAAATGAGGGAGGATGGAACACTATAGTAGTGGGAAAACGTCAACCAGGAGGCTGCAGTCAGCACACATGCAGCAGCACGTAATGGAGCAGAAGTCAGGCTAAAGAGAGTATACCTTCAGGGATTACAAAAGAGCAAGGAAGCTGCATAAAAAGTCTACTGTTACGGAGTAACACCTTGATGAAGCACCACAGGCACAGCAGAAAGACATCGATTACGAAGATAGTGGAAGCTACACAAAAGAAACAATGCAGAAGGAAGCTAAGACTTAACATTTCAAAGGCCTAGCAGTTCACCTAATGAATTTGAAAACAAGAAATGACCGCGATGAAACCAGCGTGGTATAGATGATAGTACACACACCCGAGGATTTTGCCCGCTTTCTCAGGTAATATTCAAATTTCTACTACAATAGATATCTATTTCTTTGATGATAAACGAAAGAATAAAAGTATTATTCGCTTATTCTCTGCAGCTAACACTCAGATTGCATGAAGAAGCTGTGTATACCCACAGCTCCTTTCATAATGAATGGAAACACCTTTCTTTGTTTGGGCAGTAAAGTTCTCTCCACTCGCAGCCTTTAAGGACAGCCAACTCATGTGTTTTCCACCTTTTCCGTCGGGTACTGCTTTTCTACCCATCACCGTATCTCCAACAGTACAGCTTCCACCACATGTAAAAGTTTTCATAACCCAGCAGCACAGGTCTTCCTGTTCAGGTAGAAGCATCGCTGTCCCGCAGCTTCTTCCTTGCAAAATCCTGCAACTGCTGAATAGTAGATTTCTGTCCTTTCTTAGGTTTTGAAGAACTGTGTACGCAGTACGCTCCAACTAGCTGCAAAGTAAACTGTTAATACTACTTTAAGCCTGCTGACCCACAGCCCCACCTCTTCACACACTGTCTGATAATGAATAAGAAGATTATAGTACTCAGTACTTTTATTTTTATATCTCCACATAAATGATATAACTACAACTAGTTTACACTTATGCTAGGCAACCACAAGAACTTTTGACTAGATAGATTGCTCAAACCACCCCACCTCTTATATCTGCATCCCATGTATCACATCCATGCATTTAATGAACATGCCAAACTCGATGTCATTCCAAAATTCAAATCAACTAAAGTTACCTTTTCTATCCTCTTCTCATTTCTACTATACCAGCTCAGCTGGGTAGTAGTAGTTTACCTGCTCCATTGCCAACAGCATTTATCCGTTCATTGTCATAAGCCTGGAAAGCTTTAAAGAAGTAGTAAAGTCGTTCTACAGCCATTACATGTTTATATTTAAATTGAATACCAACTGCGTCTCAACTGAATAGTAATCATTTTCTGTAACTGCACGTCAACCTGGGTTCACTCTCTCTCACTAGTTTTAGACAGTCTTCCATATTCAAGTTTTAAGCTTCCATATGGAGTAACACTTGTAATCTTCTCACTCTGTTCCAGAAGCGTCGAGATATACTTTAACAGCGGCTCTGTATGCATAGTAACAATGAGAATCTCTACATTAAAATTTCATCAAGAACTGACAAATTTTCTATTCATTTCACTTTCCTCAACATGAAATCCCTTCAGCAGACAGAGTCCAGCTGAAACCGCTATTAAGGGATCACGCCAGATTTAAATATTCCTGATTTCAGCATCATCTGATTTTCTTGATCCACCATCATCTTACTTTAAACTGATTAGGCGGTTCTGCAGCGTATACCATCATCACCCACCTGTACAGTTTTATCTTTCATGCGAAGGTGTTGAGGACCCGCACATCCGCCAGCCAGGCTACTGACGATACATGCGCAGATGCCAGTGTCCATTTTCCGGAACTGAAAAGCTTTTATTTTAGTTTGATCGTTTTGACTGTATCCCATTCATCCTCAAGATAGTCAGATCCTTTCTAAGATCTTTTCCAGTAGAAACAATGCCAAAGGCATTGGAACATTGCAACCTACATCTCGCTCCTACAGCCCGAACAAATATTCTGGACCTTCTCCTTACCGATTGTACTCATCTATCAACAGCGCTCCTAGCGTTTAGTCCCGTCGACTACCCATCTCAGTTCTAAAACCGTCAAGGGAAATTGAGAGTTTGTCAGTATTCTGTTTTGCAGACGGCAGCGCGAATCCTTGAGACATATATACCTTGATAAAGTTCCCATCTGTTTTCGTATGCTGCAGGCGGCAACCCGGAAGTTTAATGCTCCTGAAAAGATATGACACTGGTCAGTCCATTTTGCGCAGCCACGAGCTAAAACAGCATTGATAGGTGTCAGAACTAAAATATCACAACTCGATCATCCCTGCTTAGAGTATATTTACATACTCGAGACTCAAATCACTTAAACATTGCTTAAATTGTCAGGTATGAATTCCTTTCTCATCGGATTAGTATAGCGTTAAACCCTGATGTGGTCTACATACATTCGCAGTGAAGAAGCTTTTGCCAAGCTTTACATTTCGCACAGTACCATGAGCGAAAGATGCTTTGAATCAACCAACGAAGCGCTATTTAACAGTAACATATTGAGGTCAGTGCACGGAGAGACACAGCACCAAATCAACGTATACGGCACTTGAATCTACTTCCTTTCAATTGCTGCAACGATGCACCAAGGCTGGAGCTATTATGTTTATTCTCCACAGTTTTATTCTGTTGCCACCTGTGCTCATCTACTGTTGCACCGTTAGCACAGCGATACCTGCAGCTATTGCTCGAGCACGCGACGGTACCGCTGTTTCGAGAATAAGTTCCATTTCCTGCAGCATACACCCAATAGTCGGCATCCTCGCAAACGACTATTCTACCATTAGCTTTTGGTATCAACAGAATTATCAGTGCTGCAAACCTGACTATGTCCATTAGTTTGATGGAGTGGCAGAAGTTTGAGGCAATTGTACCAGTGATTCCTACTGCATTCTGGGTCAAGATACTATCCCAGTTAGCACTCTTTCCATCAAGATTAATAGCACCACAGTTTGTCGCTGTCCCTTGAACCATGACCAACAGTCATTGCACATCCCAATTCCACACGTCATAGCCTACATACTCATTGTCCACATAGCTGAAAACTGTCATCTGGTCACACGCAACCTGGAAGTAGCCTGTGATTGAGGTGCAGTTTTACATACAAACTAACAAGAGAAGATAAAACTGGAAATATAAGGAAAGAAATAAAACGGTGAAACTATCGCACAGCTAGCCAAAGCTTTTAATGTTTGGTCAAGCATTGTTCTTCACCATTTAACTGATTGATTAGAAAACACGATACTGCATGTTTCTAGGAAATGGCAAAACAGACTTTATCTAAAGAATTTGAAAATCATACAGACAATTATCCAGGAATTCTAGTTAATAATGAACCCGGCTAATTTGGTCGTTTATGGATGTCGGTCTAGTCTTCAGGTCTTTACGTAATTGGCTATTTCACTTTAAAGAACGGGTATAATGCTACAGAAAAGAGGAAGGAAACCTGAAGCTATGACGATCCCAGAGATGAGAAAGTTCTATCTAGAAAAGATAAGATCAACAATCGAAGACGAAATGTACCGATCCAGCTCGAGAATGGCTCACTTATTGAGAGCTCTCAGTTCAGGAAAGGGAGTTAGAAAGAGCAGAGTAAGAGTACAGCCGAACTTAGAGCCCAAATATCCTTTCCAAATCTATACACGCGGACATCGAGGCCAGTATATTATTATTATATTACCAGATATTGATGAGAAGAATAAAGATATCATTGATTAAAGAAATTTACTAGCGAATAAAAGGAAGATATGATCATCTGGAATATCGTTGGAATTAAAGAATCAAGGATTCAATATTAATCATAAAAGTGAGAGGATTTATGAAGAAACATGACCCATACGAGTATTATCCGTAAAAAGAGAAAAATATTCTTCACAAAGGTCAAACAGGAAAGACAATGACAACCATATCAAGAGAGATTTTGAAGAAATAGCCTGAATCAGAAAGTATTTTATGGACAGAGCCAAACGTCATAGACATTAGATGAATTGAGAAGCAATAGAGATTCACATATCATTATAATAACAAAAGAATAAAGGGAAAATTAAAAAGGATTAACTCTGCTTCTGCAGAAGTCAATCCTTATTAGTAAGTTAAATTAATTTGTCCAACTTTTGGGGTCAGTACAATCAAAAAGAATTAAAAACTGTTTGTATAATAGAAAAATAAATAACGAAAATATTGAGATTATCGGGTCAATAGAAACTCTAAAATGAGCAGATAGCTAGTAATTTTAAAAAGTTATGAAATATATAATCTGAAAACAAATAATTTTGATTTTAAGTATAAGTTGTTGATAAATAAAATATATAAACTTAATGATATCTGAGTTTTATTAACATAGATAATATGAGTACAAAGTAGGAGAAGATACAAGATTATTGGAGGATAAAATGATACACTACACACACGACATTTATCTTTGATACTAAGTTGTGGAGGAAAACTGCGTCGAAGAAAGGAAAGAATAGAGGAAGCAAATATCAAAATGAACGATAACATGAGCGATATGGAATTGGAAAACATATGATGACGACAGCAAACCCACTATGAGTAAATCCTAAGTAGGAGTAATGTATCTTTGAAAATTCATTCAAGATAACCATTTCAAGATACGTAGCAGACAGTATTATGATAAAAAGATGACGAAATCTTTGAAAATGGATAAAGTCAGCAGAAGGAGGTTTCTGGCAGCTGTAGAATGGCATGCATATGGAAAACATGAAGACATGCAGAATGCAGAGAAATGGTCATGCAACGAAGATTTCGAGAAAACGGACAATGTAGATGCGATAGAAAATCTAGGAATAGTATACGAAAGCCAGGCTGGCGCATGAAGAAGTATTTAATAACAAGAAGGTAACGTTTGCACAACACGTTTCAGCAGCGTAGAAACGCATTGATCACGCGACACCAGATGCGCCTTAATACAGGAAACATTTGATTGTGAATTTCAAAGAGCGCGACATGTAAAATCAATGGAGATTAAGTTTCCACGACAGATGAAAACATCCATATCAAAAGGCGAACTGAAGAGCGCAGCGAGGGAAGTAATTGGACGAAGTAGAAGGATATTGATAAAGTTTGATAGAAAACCAGCGAAGAATCACAATTAAACCCAGTGACGTTAAAACGGATTGCCTGGCATGAGGATGAACAGAGAACACATGATAAAAACTGAGAAATAGAAGAAAAATATTTTGTGATAGAAGAAGAAGAAAACAGAAAAAGGAGAGTCAGAAAAATATATTTAGAAGGATAGTGAGAAGAAAATAGATATAAGGATAAGTTGAAGAAGAAGAAGTCTTAATGAGGGTAAACATTGTTCGAATAGCTGCAAACACTATCGGATACTGCAACAAAGGACTTTTCCATATGATATGTTGCAACTATTCAGCCCATCAAAGGAAGAAATGAATAGCATATTATAAACAGGAAGAACTGTGATGAGGCATTGATGTCAGATGAATATAGATAATAAAATAGAAATTAGAGAAACAAGACTGGTCAGAGGCGACAAAACACGAAATAGTTCTGCCAGACAGAGCAGACCGATAAGCGAAAGAAAGGTCCAGCGCAAGGTGGTGTGGTGGCGCAGGTAGCAATGGGGCAGAAGACAATATGATGGAGGAGAATTTCAGAAAATAGAAGAATTATGAAACCCGGTGAGGAAAAGGGTCGAAAATTGTTCAAGAAGAACGCATGAGCGCAGAATATTATTGATAAAGATGGCGAAACCAAACGCGCCTGGGATGAGAATTTAATGAAGAGAAGCAGAGAAATGATCAAAGACCAGAAAAACCGATAAAATATTTATGATATAATAAAAGAAAGATGAACGCAAATTTATTCTGAAGAAGAACAGCGTTAGTTATGTACCAGCAATCGATGAAGTATGATTATTTTGATGTCGTAGTGAAATTACAGGCGAAACAGAAACAAGGCACATTGATATGTTCACATAATAAACATGGATTCTGATGATGAGCTGCGGATAAAGAAATATCCGGCAAGAAAGCAAGAAGAAGACAGGAAGAAATATCAAAAAATAAAATGACAACATAAGAGCGATATGGAATTGCACGACCAGACGACGGCAAACAACCGAACCGCGAATCAGCACCAGAAACTTGAGGCAGAATATTTGTTCGAAGAACAACCACAATGACAAAGAACCCACCGCGACCAGAAATAACGAACTATTGTCGTCCATAACCAGAACGGTCAAAGAAGAAGAGAAAACCATGAGCAAATAAATACATCTGTCCCAAGAAAACATATAAATTTATATATATAGTAATATATGAATTTAAAATTATACAGAGAAAACAGAAAGACATAATGAGAATGAGAACAATTGGAAGAAAATGATTACAGGCATGAACTAAGAAATGGAAGAAGAAGAACCAGTCCAGATAGAAAGGAAAAGATTTTTAATAAAGACAGTACATAATATATTAGAGCGTCTCAATGTTCGATACTGAACGTCTCAAGATATTGATGACAGATATATACAGATTCTGTTACAGTAACTAGAACAGAACGATAAAATTTAATGATAGCGAAACCTGGTTGGCTGATATCTCTGCCAGATCAAAGAGAAAGGGCACGCCGCACCAGATCATTATTCAAACCGGAGCAGAATGACCGTTATGATATTTCAAAACGATACGGACATGAACACAGGTTCGATCGAAGAAAACCAATGGAATTATGTCCGAACCGATCTGGATCAAGATTAATAAGAAGGACAACTGAAGAATAAATACCAGAGAAAGGAGAAAGTGCAGCATCTGCCGCCAGGTCAGTGAACTGCAGAAAAATTAGTTCAATAGATTAAACTCATATAATGATATGAAAGCTGAATGTATATTAATACCTGTTGGAAGATATTGAGCGAACCAGCAGTCCCAATAATAAAAGAGACGCGAATATATAATAAGAGTAATATCCATAAAATTCTGGCGTTCATGTCCACAGCAATAAAAATAGTGCCAAAGAAGCAACAAAATTAGAGAATACAACCAAACCATGACTTTAGCCACCGTTTAGGAATCTGCTGCAGTAATTACTCAGTTAAAATTAGAGAAAACAATGAAAAAGGTCGCATCCATCTATTATCGATTTCCACCAAAATGAAAACGTAGCATTTAATCCTCCCGCGCGCCAGCAACGTCCGGTGACGAAGAGCGTAGCGATCCAAAATGAA